>Ga0315280_10000148_pt1 | contig 131366 bp, 124 predicted proteins | sample YL17G06_40_MG_FD_203697 | JGI IMG/M metagenome (GOLD analysis project Ga0315280, IMG submission 203697) | Sediment microbial communities from Yellowstone Lake, YNP, Wyoming, USA - YL17G06_40 | ecosystem: Environmental > Aquatic > Freshwater > Lake > Sediment | place: USA: Wyoming | collected... | reverse complement strand
TAATGAGCAAGCAATGCTTGTTCCCACCACAACCTGTGATGATGGGATTGTCTATGATGGTATTCTGGTGACGTACTGACAAAATCGCTGAACAGTTAACCCTGACATTTTCCCTTGACAACGACAGAACAACTGCTGAAAACGCTAGCTCAGCTAGCTGCGACAGAGTTTATCCTCTACCGAACTGATCTTGCTCTCCATAGTAGCCTTTTTATCTCTCCGGTCATCTATGTTGACAATGGTAACAACTCTTTGCACCCCTTCTCCGAACACGCTCTCATGCATCTTCCTGACCATGCTCAGCACTTTGTCCAAATCTCCCTCGAGCACGGTACCCATCGGGGTCAGCCTGTATTTAACAGACTTCTGTTTCTGCAAGACCTTGAGAGCCCCGGCTACATAGCTGCTGATAGATGTTGTTTTAGTTCCCAGGGGAACGATGCTGACCTGGACAATTGCCATCTTTACCACCTCCACCTCAATAAGATTGCATCAATCTTCTCCTGAGCTTAATCGTGTGGCGGGATTATACTACGAAAAACATGTCGCGTCCACCTTCCTGGTTACCATATGAAATTCATTGATACGGCAATATTTTGACACATTTTTGTTGTTATTTTAGGGATGAATACAGGGTAGAGTTCCTGCCCAAGGTAAAATCGAGGCCGTGGTGCTCGACGATGACAGAGGCAAAACCCCGAACGCTATCGTCAGGAAAGCGAGAACAGGTGAAAGAGGCGATGGCAAGATATTCATCTTGCCTGTAGAGAACGCGGTCCGTGTGAGAACAGGAGACGAGGGCGAAAACGCCATATGAATAGTATATAATATACACCATTACAGAAATTGGGGAGATAACTAATTAAGGAGGTTCAAAATGGCAGCCAAGAGCAAGAAGGAGAGCAAGGAATATGTGCTTAAGATGGCTAAGGAACATGACGTGAAGTTTATCAAGCTGTGGTTCACAGACATCCTGGGGATGCTGAAGAGCTTTGCCATAACTGTGGAGGAACTGGAGGGCGCGCTGGAGCAGGGCATGGGATTTGACGGCTCGTCCATAGAGGGATTCGCCCGCATTGACGAAAGTGACATGCTGGCAATACCAGACCCCGATACCTGGCAGTTGCTCCCATGGAGGCCGAAGGAGCACCACGCTGAGGCACGCATGTTCTGCGACATCCTGAAGCCCGGTGGGCAGCCGTTCGAAGGAGATCCCAGGTATGTGCTGAAGAGGAATTTGAAGAAGGCGGCCGACATGGGGTATACCTACTACGTCGGCCCCGAACTTGAGTATTTCTACTTCGCATTTAAGAAAGACGCCAACGGAAAGGCTACTACTGAGCCGACAACCGAGCCTCTAGACCAGGGTGGGTACTTCGATATGGTGCCTCTGGACGTAGCCACAGACCTGCGCAGAGATACTGTCCTCACTCTCGAGGAGATGGGCATCGGGGTCGAGTATTCTCACCACGAGGTTGCCACCAGCCAGCACGAAATAGATATGAGATACACAGACGCCTTGACAATGGCCGATAGTGTGATGACCTACCGTTTGGTGGTTAAACAGATAGCATTACAGCACGGAGTCTACGCCACCTTCATGCCCAAACCCGTCTTCGGCATTAACGGGAGCGGCATGCATGTGCATCAATCGCTGTTCAAAGATGGGAAGAACGCCTTCTTCGATTCCAAAGACTCTTATCATCTTTCCAAGATGGCAAGATGTTATATCGGGGGACTGCTGAAACACGCTCCTGAGATCACGGCGGTCACCAGCCAGTGGGTCAATTCATACAAGCGGCTGGTTCCCGGCTATGAAGCGCCGGTCTATCTTTCCTGGGCAAGGCGCAACCGCTCCGACCTGATCAGGGTTCCGGAGTATCAGCCAGGCAAAGAGAATGCCACCAGGATAGAATTCAGGTCACCCGACCCGGCCTGCAATCCCTATCTCACCTTCGCTGTAATGCTAGCCGCTGGGCTAGAAGGTATTGCCAAGGAGTGCCAGCCGCCCGAGCCGGTGGAAGAAAACGTCTACGAGATGACCGACGAGGAGAGAAAGAAAAGAGGGATTGGCACCTTGCCCGGTAGCCTTGATAAGGCCGTACAACTCACCGAGAAGAGCGAGTTGGTGCGCAAAGCCTTGGGCGACCACGTTTTCGAGGCCTTCATCAAAAACAAGAAAATTGAGTGGGATCAGTACCGGAAGCAGGTGACCAACTACGAGATAACGAAATACCTGCCTATCCTGTAAGTTACGTGCATAATGCTGTTTAAATCAACGCTGCCATCGGCGACTTCCGGAAGTTGCCGATGGCAGCGCTCTACCTATTGTACTTCCCATCTTCCCAGATTCTCCCCGCAGCCACAACCCCAACTAGTTACTAATTAGCCTTTTTCTCTCCTACCCCTCCTTGACCAGGAGGTTCTTTTAATACCTCTCAGCATCCGGGTTCTCCGTAGTGGCCGCAACAGCTCTGCCTTTTCCGTATCTTGATAAAGTTGTTGCGGAACGCAAGATACAGCTTTCTACGGAGAGGCATGGGGGCTGACATATTGGTAAAGAAAGCTCTCATACTCGGCATTCCCTTCCACCTCCCTTCTTTTTGTCTGGCAAGGATAAAACATAGCCCCTCCAATGTCAACAGCGGTGCAAGGGATTGGGGGGAGTAATTATTGTTGGGTCACTCACCATGGTTTGACCTTAGCATACCCTTTTGTTACACTGTCTGAAACGAGACAGAGCTTGAACTAGTGGAACAGCACATACTGGATTTCGTCCGCCATGCTTACCAGACGTTAGGCTGGCCTGGCGTGGTACTTCTGATGGCGATTGAGAGCGCCTGCATCCCTTTGCCCAGCGAAATTATCATGCCCCTTGCCGGCTGGATGCTGATATCGGACAAAGGGTTAGGGCCTGAATATCTCGTCTTGGCCGGATTCTGCGGCGCTGTGGGAAACGTTATCGGCTCTTTGGTTGCCTACTGGGTCGGGGCCTGGGGCGGCCGCCCCTTCCTTTACCGCTGGGGGAAATACATCCTTATCACACACCACGATATCGAGCGTGCTGATCGCTGGTTCGACAGATACGGCGATCGAATAACCTTCTTATCAAGGCTGCTCCCTGTGGTGCGCACCTTCATCAGCCTTCCGGCAGGGATAGCAAGAATGAACATAGGGAAGTTCGTGCTCTACTGCTTCCTTGGCGCCTTCCCCTGGTCCGTCGGCTTGGCCTACGGCGGTTACGTCCTGGGGCAACACTGGGACAAGATCCGCGAAGCGATACGGCCCTTCGATATCCCCATCGTGGCAGTATTCTTAGTCCTGGTCGCCTTCTTTGTCTGGCGGCGGCTAAGGGCACTCCGTTCTACACCCAAAGCTTAGGATATCTACAAAAAGTAAGGGCGTTCAATTGAACGCCCTTACCGATTATCAACCCCTATTTAGGACTTAGCCCTTAAGCAGCTCTTTGACCTTGTTTGTGAACGGAGGCAGGATCTTCTTATAGTCCCCAACTACGCCGTAGCGTGCTACCTTAAAAATGTTAGCCTCAGGGTCCTTGTTTACGGCGATGATATTCTTGGCACCCGAGCAGCCAGACAGGTGTTGGCTCGCCCCTGATACAGCTACAGCGATATACAGGGTAGGAGAGACAATCTTGCCTGTAAGCCCAATCTGTAGAGTGGCCGGCACCCATCCGTTATCACACGGTGGCCGGCTTGCACCCAGAGCTGCACCCAATATCTTGGCCAGCTCTTTGAGCATTGCGAAGTTCTCAGGCCCGCCCATGCCCCTGCCACCGCAGACAACCACATTGGCGTCCTCTAGCTTTACACCCTCTACTTTTTCCTTCACCCTCTCAACAAACTTGGCTCTTATCTTTGAAGCTTCAAGTTTGGCATCAAAGCTAATAATCTCACCTTTCCGCGAATCGTTGCGCGGTAGAGGCTCCATAGTTTTGGGTCTCACGGTCGCCATCTGAGGTCGAGTATTCTCGCACACTATCTCAGCTAAAGCGTTGCCGCCATACACTGGCTTCGTCTGCACCATCAATTTAGACTGCGGGTCAATCTTCAGGTCAAGACAGTCCAGAGTGACTCCGGTGCCCAACCTAAATGCCAGTCTAGGCGCCAGATCCCGTCCCATAGGGGTCTGACCCACCAGCAAGATATTGGGCTTCACCTCATAGCAAAGCTTTTCTAACGCGTCCACGTAAGAATCAGTTACATAGTCTTTGAGCAGAGGGCTTTCAACAACGTAGACCTTGTCCGCCCCGAAGGCTATAACATCTTTAGCTGCATCGCCGACCTTGTCCGCGAGCAGCACTGCCGATAACGGCTCACCAAGGCTGTCAGCGAGTTTTCTACCAACTCCCAGGAGTTCGTGGGTTATCGCCACTGGAGCGCAGTCCACGCACTCACCGACTATCATCACGCCTTTATTGTCAGCCATACGATTTACCTCCTTATCATCATGAGGAACTGTCCTATATTAGTTTGACTTCCCTTAGCTTGAGGGCCAGCTTGTTTGCCGTATCCTCTTCGTTTTCGCCGGCAACAATCTCGCACTTTGACTCACGAACCGGTATGAAGAGCTTCAACATGCTGGTATGTCGCCCGGCGCCGCCGATCTTGGAGGCCTCGGCATTGATTTCCTTAGAGTTCCATACCGGGACCTTCTTCTTGGCTGCAGCCATAATCCCCTTTAGAGGAGCATACCTGGGCGCACCAAGCTCGTTGCTGACTGTTATCAGCGCAGGCACTGAAACTTCCACTACTTCATAGCCATCAGGGAATGCCCTCTCCACTCTCGCCTTACCATCTTGGGACTCGATCTTCTTGGCTAAGGTGACACTGGGTATCCCCAGAAGCTCTGCGATACCGGAGCCAACCTGCCCCATGTCAAAGTCACCGGCTTGCCTGCCACAAAAGATGAAGTCAAATTGTCCTATCTTCTTTATCGCTAAAGCCAGGACATAGGCGGTAGAAAAGCTGTCTGAATCCTCAAACGCAGGGTCATTGAGCAAAAACGCTTCATCAGCTCCCATAGCCAGGGAGTGCTTCAATATCTTCTCTGCTGTGGGGCTTCCCATGCTGATGACAGTTACCTTGCCACCCTTGGCATCCTTTAGACGGAGAGCAGCTTCTACAGCCTGCTCATCGAAGGGACTGATCACGGGTGGTTTATCTTTAGCGGGAATTGCTCGCTTTGCTACAGGGTCAATAGCGAAAGCCGCAGCAGGGGTTTCGGGATCGGGGATTTCTTTAACGCAGACAATCGAATGCACCTTCTTCCCTCCTTACTAAGCATGAAAATGGCTTTACCTCCAGAATCTAGAGTAAAGCCTTGTTAAACACTATCTATCAAGATAACATAAGTGCCAATCGAGTGTCAAGAAAAAATCAGTAGGGGCGTTCGTCCTAATCCCACAGCATTTTGAAGGAGCTGCCGCGAATGATATCCTTCACAGCGATTGGCATAGCATCATCATTGTGTTAAGATAAGACAACTATGAACTGGCTGGATGGAGTTATCATCGTCTTCTTGGGTATCTCTGCGTTCATCGGTTCCCGAATGGGGCTGATAAGAACCTTTTTCCCTTTGGCCGTAATCGTTCTGGCTGTCTTCGTGGCAGGACATTACTACCCCTCCGCGGCAAACCGTTCAAGCTCCTGGATGAGCAGCCCAAATCAGGCCAAAATAGTCGCCTTCCTCGTTATTTTCATCATCGTAATAGTAGCAGCAATGCTATTTTTTTTGTTGCTGCGCAAATTGTTAGACCTCCTGGTCAAGGGCAAAGCCGAGATGACGAACAGCGTTATCCCACTTATGGGAATCCTGATTGGCATAGCCTTGGCTGGATTCTTCAACGGAGCTGTAGCAGATTGGCTGTCCACCTGGCTCCACAGCACCAGTCAGGCCGCAATAGCTGCTTTCGTCATCATTTTCATTCCAGCTACAGCCGTAACGACTAAACTGTTGCTATCATTAGCATCTTTGATGGAAAAACCTCCCTATTCCTCATTGACAAACCAATCAAATGGCCTAGGCGGGACGATCTTAGGTTTGGCAATCGGCGGCGTGCTTGCCGGTGCCCTTCTCACCATAGTTGCTAACTTCTACTACGCAAGCACAGAAGCAACGATACGCCACTCCAGTCTTTCTTCATTTCTCTTAAATAACTTCCCATTCGTACTTCACATCCTTCCCAAAGAATTTGATATCGTGCGCCAGCTTTTTAGCTGAGGTAAAACAAGCGGCACAAGTTGCATAGAGCCTTTGATATGTTAAAATGAGAGCCAAAGTTGAGTTAAAGACAGGGGGCGGGCATGAATTGGCTTGACATAGCTATCATAATCTTTTTAGCCATCACTACGATCACAGGCTTAAGCAGGGGATTAGTAAAGACCATCGTTCCCCTCGTGGGAATCATCGTGGGTGTAGTCCTGGCAGGACACTTCTATGGGTCCGTAGCAAATTGGCTGTCCCATTGGGCCCATAGCCCCAGCCAGGCTAATATTGTTGGCTTCGCTATCATCTTCATCGTGGTTGTGATAGTATCGCTGATAATAGCTTGGCTGCTTAGTAAATTCCTCAATCTCTTGCTTCTGGGCTGGGTCGACAAGCTGGGAGGAGCGGCCTTAGGCTTTGTGATCGGCGGGTTGGCCTGCGGCGCTATTCTCACTATAATCACCAAATATCACTTCACAGGGATTGAAGGAAGTATCCGAGACTCCAGCCTTGCCTCCTTTTTCGTGGCTCACTTTAACATGGCGCTGCCTTTCCTCCCCAAAGAGTTCAATTCCGTGAAACAGTTTTTCGGCTGAGGCGATTGCTATCTCCCCAGAGGAGATTACAATGGGAGAGCATAGTAATCACGGCTTCTGCGCGCTTCGTCTCGTTACCTTTTTCCCTGAATTTTCAATCGAGGACAATTGGTGAAAGCACAACATTTACATAGTTGGCAGATGGCACCTGACCAAGCTATAAAGGTACAGCGGCAGCTGGCAGTAGAGGTCTCCAGAAGGAACGAGGTCGAGGCTGTCGGATTGGTAGCCGGCGTGGACATCTCAGCACCCAATGCCGCAGGACTGGCCCGAGCAGCAGTTGTTGTCCTCAGCTATCCTGAGCTTACGTCCGTGGAGACAAAGGTGATAATGAAAGAAGTCATGTTTCCGTACGTGCCCGGGCTTCTCTCATTCAGGGAATCTCCTCTAATTATAGCTGCCTGCGAGGAGCTGGAAGCCACCCCTGACCTGATTCTTGTGGACGGCCAGGGGATCGCTCACCCCAGAAGACTAGGGCTGGCCTCACACTTGGGCCTGCTCTGGGGAAGACCGACCATAGGCTGCGCAAAATCGCGGCTCTGCGGTGAGCATAAGATAGTACCCCCAGAGAAAGGCTCCTATGTTGAGATAACTGATAATGGTGAAGTGATAGGAGCAGCGCTCCGCACCAAGGCAGGTGCACCTCCATTATATATATCGATTGGGCACATGGTAGACCTGGAGACAGCTATATCATGGGTACTTCGGTGCTGCCAGGGTCAACGACTGCCAGAGCCAACAAGGCTGGCGCACCTTGCCGCCAGCGGACATCTCGAACCTGCAAAGCCAGCAGAGACACAAGCCCAAATGAGGCTTGGGATATAGACAAACAGAAGCAGAAGAAGGGGTAAAATGGAAGAGCAAAAGCTGAAATTGGAGGAATTAAAAGGCCGCATCTCGAACATACTGGAGCGTCTTTGACGTAGCAAGTAAAGAAAAACAGATCGCCCTGCTTGAGCAGGAAACCGCCCAAGCCGATTTCTGGCAAGACCAGAAAAAAGCTCAGGAGACAATGCGCTACATCTCTCAATTGAAAGAAGTTGTAGCCACCTGGCGCAATATGGAAAAAAGTGTTGCGGACCTCGAAACACTGGTGGATTTATCTGTTACCGAGGGTGACAGTTCTCTGGAAGAGGAGATCCCAGCCGAAACAGAGAAAATCGAACGCAGCCTCGAAGAGCTGGAATTCGAACTTCAACTAGGCGGCGAGTATGACCGCAGAGGAGCCATGCTAGCGGTACATGCCGGTGCCGGAGGCACCGAGTCACAAGACTGGGCGCAGATGCTGATGAGAATGTACCTGCGATGGACGGAAAAGCGCGGTTACCAGACCGAAGTTATCGAGCTCTCCCCCGGTGAGGAAGCGGGGATCAAAAGCGTTCTTATAGAGGTTAAGGGAGACTACGCTTATGGATACCTTAAAGGTGAGCGGGGGGTGCACCGATTGGTACGTATCTCACCTTTCGACGCTTCCCACAGCCGTCACACCTCCTTCGCCCTTGTGGAGGTCATGCCTGTCGTGGAGAGCAACGTGGATGTCAACATAGAGCAAGATGACGTCAGGGTAGATGTCTTTCGCTCCAGCGGGCCTGGGGGCCAACATATGCAAAAAACAAGCAGCGCTGTTCGACTGACACACCTCCCTACCGGACTGGTAGTTACCTGTCAAAACGAACGCTCACAGCTTCGAAACAAGGAGACAGCGATGCGAGTCCTTCGTTCGCGTCTGCTGGAACTCGAGCTGGAGAAGAAATCTCAGGAGCAAGCAAAGCTAAAGGGCGAACACATTACCGCAGAATGGGGCAACCAGATAAGGAGCTACGTGCTCCATCCCTACAAGATGGTAAAGGACCACCGCACAGGATATGAGACTAGTAACCCTACCGCCGTTCTCGATGGCGACATTGATGAACTGCTCAAAGCTTATCTTAGGTCTACGGTGGAAAGTTGATAAAGAAGGACCAGCTACTTTCCGCCTGTCTGCCGCCAGACATGGAAGAGGCGCTGCAAGGCAGTGAAATTGGATAGCACCGCAATTATCCAGAGCACCACAATCATCGCATTGCCGTACCAATGACCGATGATAAGGCCGATCGCAAGCAGGATAATCCTCTCGGTACGGGTGAAGAGCCCCACCTCGTCTTTAAGACCTAAACCCTCAGCTCTCGCCCTGGCATAGCTAGTTGCCAGCGAGCCTGTCAGAGCGGCGCCGATTAGCACTATCTCCGTATAATGCGAGCCCTGGCTAGCATAATACGCCAAGAGACCCAAAAATAGCGCTGCATCTGAGAAGCGATCAAGGGTAGAATCCAGGAAGGCTCCAAATTTAGTGCTGCGTCCTGTAGCGCGCGCCAGCGCCCCGTCGAGAAAGTCAAATGCTCCGGAGAAAAGCACCAGGAAACCGCCTAAAAAAAAGCGGCCTGTGGATAATACCCAGGCCACGCCTAAAGTCACCGCAAAGCCAAAGAGGGTCAGAGCATTGGGACTTAACCCGGTCTTGGCCAGCAAGGCGGCCGGAATTTTGCTAATACGCTGCCCCAGGGTGTGACGAACCTTGGCAAGCACAGTTCTTCTCCTTATTTACTTACTACCCCGGTGCGGCCTTCCAGCAGCCTCTGGTAATATGACATCACCTTCTGGGCAACCACCTCCCAGCTATAGTCCTTGGCCTTGAGCTTACCCTTCTCTCCCATCCTATCCCGCATCGCCTTGTCCTGCAGCAAGCTGAGGAGAGCGCTAGCAAGCGCTTTTTCATCCGTAGGCTTCACCAAAAGCCCTTCGACGCCGTGACTAATAAGGCCGGCATAGCCCGGTATGTCCGAGGCAACTATCGGTTTGCCAGTCGCCATCGCCTCCAGCAAAACCATTCCGAAGCTCTCCCAGCCCGTTGCTGGAGAACAGAAGACGTCAGCAGTGTTATAGTAGCCAGGCAAATCTTCGAAAGGAACATAACCTGCGAAAACCACATCCTTCAGATTACGTTTAACGGCAAGCTTTTCATATTTCTTACATAAGCTGCCAGGAGGGCTCACTACTATGAGGCGGCATTGAGGAAATTCTCTCTTTACGTGCTCATAGGCCCCAAGCAGGTATTTGAAACCCTTTCTTTTCTCCAATCTGCCCACGAAAAGGATATTCAGTTTATCGTCGCGGTACCTTTCTACTGGAGGCGCCTTGTCAGAGAAATGCTCCAGGTCAATGCCATTGGGGATTATTTCATAATCTCCGGGAAAATATCTATAGATAAAATCCCTGGCTGCCGGGGAGACGGCTATCTTGCCATCGAGCTTGTTCATCCACCTTTTGAGCAATGGCTTCCATATAGTATAGCCAAAGCTGCTGCTGCGAGTGGCATGAAAAGTGCCCACGAGGATGACATTTTCTGCATGATGCACTACAGAGACGGCTAAAGCGGGCATCATCGGCTCGTGGATGTGAACCACATCGAACTTCTCCTGTTCCAGTATCTTCTTTATCCGGTCAGAGAAAAGTAACATCGGCGAAACCGGAGAACGTACTACGGAGCCGCTGGCGCGGATAGCCACAGGCTTACCTATAACTATGGCGCTCTCATTCTCCCGCGTCTTTTTGGGTTTCGAGGAAGGAGCGATTATCTTCACTTCGTGTCCCATGCGGGTGAAATGCTCCTCCAGAGAGGCAATATGATTATTCACCCCGCCGGGATAAGCATAATCATAAGGAGAAACCAGAGCTATCTTCATGGTTCTCTTACTTCTGTTTTCGCGCTCTGCCACCGGATTTTTTCGCCGAACCCTCAGTTGCATTACCAGCAATGAAATCTTCTGTCAATTTTAGAGCTTGGCTATCAGTGTACTGCACCGGAGGAGACTTCATAAAGTAGGAGGCAGGGCCAATAAGCGCCCCGCTCAGGCCGCGGTCGCGAGCAAGTTTACAGCACCGTATAGCATCAATGACCACTCCCGCCGAGTTGGGACTATCCCATACTTCCAGCTTCAGCTCCAAATTTAGAGGGACATCGCCGAAAGTGCGCCCCTCCATCCTGATATAACACCACTTGCGGTCCAACAGCCAAGGCACATAGTCACTGGGGCCGACGTGAATGTTATCAGGGCCCAGAGAATAGTCAAGCTGAGAGGTCACAGCGTCGGTCTTGGATATCTTCTTGGATTCCAGGCGCTCCCGCTCCAGCATGTTATAGAAATCGGTGTTGCCTCCGAAATTCAGTTGGTATGTTCTCTCCAGCTTAACGCCCCGCTCACGAAAGAGCCTGGTTAGCACACGATGAGTAATAGTTGCGCCTACCTGCGATTTAATGTCGTCGCCAATGATAGGCAGCCCGGCATCCTCAAACCGCTTCTGCCAGTATTTTTCTCGCGCAATGAACACCGGGATGCAATTGATTAAGCCACATTTAGCAGTAAGCACCTGCTCCACATACCACTTGGTAGCCATCTCGCTGCCCACAGGCAGGTAGCTGATAACGACATCGACCTTCCTGTCCTTGAGGATTCCCACAATATCTGCGGTAGAGCCCGGTGCCTTGGTAATAATCTTGGAAAGGTATTTCCCCAAGCCATCATGGGTCATGCCCCGCTCCACCGGTACCCCCGTTTTGGGCACATCGCAGAACTTGAAGGTATTGTTCGGCGGAGTATAAATCGCCTCTGCCAGGTCTTTGCCTACCTTATTGATATCGATGTCGAAAGCCGCTACAAAATTAATATCCCGGATGTGATATCCACCGAGATTGACATGCATGAGCCCGGGGACTAAGTCGTTCTCAGCAGCATTACGATAGTAGTACACTCCCTGAACTAGCGATGAGGCACAATTCCCCACACCGATTATTGCCACATTAATCTTACTCAAGTATTGATACTCCTTTCTTCATACACTAACGACCAGGTTTTTCCAGCACACTATGGATAGACTTGCCCTAGAAGATATCTTATGCTATCCTCGATACCACTAAGATGCTTTGCGATTTTCATACGCATACGTCTATCAGTGACGGCGCCCTCTCGCCACTGGAACTAATGCGAAGGGCGCTCGTCAATGGTTACCATGCCATTGCAATTACTGATCACGTCGGAATCGGCTATCTGGAACGCCTGATAACTGAAATTACTGCTGACTGCACCCTGGCTCGAAACCACTGGAACATAATCGCAATACCAGGAGTAGAACTCACTCACCTGCCCGCAACAGCAATCGCCGAGACCGCAAAGAAAGCTAGGGAACTGGGTGCAAAGCTGGTGGTAGTGCATGGCCAAACCGTTGCTGAACCGGTTGAACCAGGCACCAACTTGGCTGCTCTTAAATCGCCACATGTTGATATTTTGGCACACCCTGGAATGTTAACACTGGAAGAAGCGAAACTGGCAGCTGCTAATGGCATCTACCTTGAGATCACAGCCAGAAAGCAACATTCTACCACCAACAAACACGTTGCCGAAATGGCCCGCCGTACAGGAGCAAAGCTCATCGTAAATTCAGACGCACACGATGAGCCCGACCTGCTGACTAATGAGCTGGCCTATAGTATTGCTGAAAATGCCTCCCTCACCAAGGCTGAAATGGCCGAGACGCTGGAAACCAACCCCCAGAATCTGCTGCGCAAGCTCGCTGCAAGGTAAATGCGCCTTCTTCCTAATTCCGTAGACTATACAACTTTGAGTGTAAAAGTCAAGTTTTGCTACGTTTCTCAAAGACTTTTTCTGGCTTCCAATGACCTTGCTCAACATCGTAACGAAGGATAGCGATAAATCGCCCATCCCTAGAATAAGCCCGACACAGCCTTACAGAGACATCGCCTTCCGTTGCCAAGGCCAGAGGCCGTCCATTGATTATGGCCTTTTCGCCGTCCTCATCAACAGTCATCATCGGCAGATAAAGCACCGCCGTGTCCATAGAACGGACGAGTTCAGACCAGTACCCTTGCCGGAAAGCATCCTCAAGCTTTGAGATACTAATAGCATCGCTGATATGAAAAGGCCCGCTCCTCAAGCGAACCAGGTTCTTTAAATGTGCACCACACCCTAACTTCTGCCCTAGGTCATGGGCTAAGGAGCGAATATAAGTCCCTTTGCTGCACTCCACCTCTAGAATTAGCAGAGGGAGATTACAGTCAATTATCTCCAGACGAGAAAACTCAACCCTTCTCGCTTTTCTCGGCAACTCAACCCCTGCCCTCGCCCAGCGATATAAGGGGACGCCTTTGTGCTTAACAGCGCTGTACATCGGGGGTGTCTGGTCTATGAAGCCAATAAAAGAGGATAATGCCGCCTCGACCTGTTCTCTGGTCAAGGAGGATACGTCACAGCGCTGAGTTACTTTCCCAGTGGCATCATAAGTATCGGTAGCAACACCTAGCTCTATCTCGGCCTTGTAAACCTTTGTAGCATCGGCCAGGAACTCAATCAGCCGTGTCCCCTGGCCAAGAAGAACCGGTAACACACCCGTAGCTTCAGGATCCAGAGTGCCAGCATGCCCCACCCGCCGCTCCCCACTCAACCGCCTCACCAGTGACACCACGCCGAAGGAAGTCTTCCCTCGGGGCTTATCCAGATTCAGGATTCCATCAATGGTCAACTCTTGTCCACTTTATCTGTACTATCAGGTGCCACTTCTTTTATCAATTGAAGCAGGCGGCTCCCGCGCTCGATAGACTCATCGCGGTAAAAACTTAGTTCCGGGGTATAGCGCAGCGAAAGACGCTCGCCCAACCCTTTGCGCAGAAACCCTGCGGCAGCAGCAAGCCCTTTCTCCACCTGCTGCTTTTCTTCCTCCGTGCCCATAATGCTGACGAAAACCTTGGCATATCTCAGGTCAGGGGAAGTAACTACCTCAGTCACACTTATGAGACCGCTTAACCTCGGGTCTCTGACCTCGCGCCTAAGCAACTCGCTTATCTCTTCACGGATAAGCTCACCTACGCGCTCTCTACGTCGCGTTCCCATGTCGCCCCGATCTAGGGCACGATAGCCTACATTTTCTCTTTTCTGTAGGTCTCGATGATATCGCCCACCTCGAATTCCGGAAAGCCCTCCACGCCAACACCGCACTCGAAACCGGCTGCGATCTCACGAACATTCTCTTTGAAATGCTTCAGACTTGACACTTGCCCCTCAAAAACAGGTTGCCCTTTGCGCAAGACCCTGGCCGATGCCCCGCGACTGATCTTACCATCAGTTACATAAACACCTGCTATCTTGCCCTGCCTGGTACTGAAAGTAGCCCTTACCTCGCCATGTCCCTCGACGACATCCACGTAGGTCGGCTCCAGCATGCCAGCTAACGCTTTTTCTACATCCTCAACCAGCGCATAAATCACCTGGTATGAACGGATATCGACACCTTCGTGTTCAGCGAGACGTTTTGCCCCTGGCTCAGGGCGTGTGTTAAACCCTATGATGATGCCCTTGGAGGCAACAGCCAGCATTACATCGTTTTCGGTTATGCTGCCACTCCCCGAATGGACAATCCTCACTTTGACCTCACCGCTGCCCAGCCTTTCCAAGGAATCCCTTATCGGTTCTATACTTCCCTGAACATCGGTCTTGATGATTATGTTAAGTTCTTTTACGTTCCCTGCTTGAATTTGAGCAAACAGATTACTCAGCTTGGGTACTTTGGAGGCGCTGCTCATCTCTTTCTCTTTTTGCCACCGTTCTACCTCAGCTCGCGCCTCCTTCTCTCCACTGACCACAGTCAAGGTATCGCCTGCCTGGGGAACGGTGCTCAGCCCCAGCACCCCGACAGGCATGGATGGCTCCGCTTTCTTCACCCGTTTGCCCTTGTCATCGAACATCGCCTTGACCTTGCCCCAAATATCACCAACCACAACATAATCACCGATTCTGAGAGAGCCGGTCTGTACGAGAACTGTAGCCATGGGGCCTCGGCTACTATCTAACCTGGCCTCGATGACCACACCGATGGCCGGTCGGTCAGGGTCAGCCTTCAACTCCAGAATCTCAGCCACGATGAGCAAGTTCTCTAGCAAATCAGGTATACCATCGCCTCGTTTGGCAGAAACTGGCACACAGACGACATCCCCACCCCATTCCTCAATGATCACGCCACTATCAGCGAGCTGCTGTTTGACCCGGTCAGGGTTAGCAGTTGGCTTATCTATCTTGTTGATAGCGACTACGATGGGCACCCCCGCAGCCTTAGCATGGTTTATTGCCTCCACTGTCTGCGGCATCACACCATCATCAGCAGCTACGACCAAAATAGCGATGTCGGTAGCTTGAGCCCCCCGGGCCCGCATTGCAGTAAAGGCTTCGTGCCCTGGTGTATCGAGGAAAGTGATCTTCTGGCCATGAACCTCAACCTGATATGCGCCGATATGTTGCGTGATTTGGCCAGCTTCAGTGTCAACAACATTGGTCTTACGGATGGCATCAAGAAGCTTAGTCTTACCGTGATCGACATGCCCCATAATAGTCACCACGGGAGGACGCAACTCTATTCCTTTGCCCGTCTCGGCGATGCGGGGTTTTGGAGCTGCTCCCGCAGGAGCTTGCGGCTCCCCCTTTGCCTCAAAACCCAGATCGGCAGCGACAATAGCAGCGGTTTCATAATCTATAACCTGATTGATATTGGCCATAACTCCGTTTCGCATCAAACATTTGATTGCATCTATGCCGCTGACCCCCAGGGTATCTGCCAGTTGCTTCACAGTCAGCCTGCGAGGTAACACAACCGCTCGCTTAGCCTCCGGCTTAGCCTCCGGTTTGGCCTCCGGCTTTCCGGCAACAGGTGTCTTAGCTGGAGCGACATTTTCTCGGTTGCCAACTTTACGCCTCATTCACAAGCCCCTTCGCCCTATAGCTCAGAATGTTAGACAACATCCTTACCGATTGTAAGGAGTGCTTTGCAGTGCTCCAAAAGTTCAGTGCGCTGCTCGGAACCTATCTTTGTCTTCAAAGCATATTCCAGTCTTTTCTGGGTCAACCCGGCCTCCCAACACTCCTCAGCCTTACAAAGATATGCGCCTCGTCCTGCCTTTTTGCCTCTATTGTCTATCTCCAGAGTGCCTTGCGGTGTACGCACAATCCTAACCATCTCCCACTTCGGTCTCTTCTGGCGGCAGACGACGCAGGTGCGCTCTGGAACGTGTTTAGGACGTTTTTGAGGCCCCGCCATCTATTCCTCCAGGTCTTCTTCTAACTCATCAATGGCAGGCGCTCGATGCTTACGGGCTCTCTTCGCCTTCCCACTCTCCAACTTGTCTTCCTTAAATGACTTCTTCTTTTTGTCTTTCTTCTTAATATCAGGCTTGGCAGCCTTAGGAGCAAAGATATCCTCAGCAAAGCGTATCTGCGGCTTCTCAGCAGGCACTTCAACCTCAGGAGGAGGTTCATAGGGAATCGCCTCGATCTCTTCCTCAACCTTCTGAGGTAGAGCCACAGCCTCCTCAACTTGAACACCTGCTTCGCTTACCGCCACCTCCTCCTTCACCCGGGCCACCCGCTCCTTAACCCGAGGCACTGGCTCCTCCACCTTCGCTGGCTCCTCAACAGCCACCTGAGGCGCCTCCTTCACCATTGTCTTCTTTTCCGCCTCAGCAATACTCTGGCTCTTGATGTCAATCTTCCACCCAGTCAGCTTGGCTGCGAGTCTAGCATTCTGTCCCTCTTTTCCAATAGCCAGGGAGAGTTGGCCATCGGGCACAACCACAACTGCAGATTTCTCTGCTTCGTCGATATCCACACTCACCACCTGGGCCGGACTCAAGGCGTTGGCTATGAACACTTTAGAATGAGCATGCCACTGAATCACATCTATGCGTTCACCGCCGAGTTCATTGACTACGTTTTGTATCCTCACACCCCGCAGCCCAACACACGAGCCTACAGGGTCGACCCCCTCCTGCAGCGCTGCCACCGCTACTTTGCTTCGGAAGCCAGCCTCACGCGCTACTGCCTTAATCTCCACGATCCCATTATTAATCTCGGGCACCTCAAGCTCGAATAGGCGGCGCACCAGATTAGGGTGAGAACGCGACAGTATGAGCCTCGGTCCCTTATTAGTGCGGTTCACCTCCAAGAGGTACAATTTGAGCCTTTGTCCCACACGATAACGCTCTGTTCGCATCTGCTCAGCAGCAGGGAGTACACCCTCAGCTTTGCCCAGGTCGATAATAGCCTGCCTCGGCTCCACCCTCTGCACCACTCCGCTGACGATGTCTCCTTCCCGATCTACATACTCACCAAATATGAACTCGCGCTCCGCTTCGCGAAGTCGCTGTAGTACTACCTGCTTGGCAGTCTGGGCAGCTATACGTCCCGCATGGAACTGCGTGGACTCTAAAGGAATAGTCTCGCCCAATTTGACATCCTTCTTAATCTTCTGCGCTTGGGCTAAAGAGATTTCCCGATAAACATCGGTCGGTTTTTCAACCACGGTCTTGAGAGTATAGACCTTGACGTCACCGCTGGCTGGGTTGATCTTCACCGAGATGTTATGCTGCGCGCCAAGGTCGTCTTTCTTGAAAGCGGAGACCAATGCAGCCTCCACTGCAGAGAAGACAACGTCTTTGGGCAGATTTCTCTCTGCTGCCAACTGAGTGATGGCGAGTATGAAATCCGTCTTCATCCTGCCCTGGCCTCCTTTGAGCCTCCGATACCCCCAATCAATTAAAAAAGTGGGTAAAACCCACTTCGTATAACTTCCCCGTGCGAGCACTATATCACTTTTCGGGGTAGAATGCAACCCCTGTTGCCCGTTCGGGAATTCTCAAACGCAAGGGCAGGCACTCTCGTCTGCCCTCATATTATTGTACCACAAACAGTGCTATTTCAGGAGAGCCTTAAGCTTCTCGGCTACACCGGCCAGTGGCACGAGCCCAGTTTCTTTCTCCCTGCGCAGCTTTACCTCCGCGCTGGACGACTTCAAGGTACGTCGGCTCACTGTGAGCCGTACGGGCATGCCCAGAAGGTCTGCATCGTTGAACTTGACCCCCGGTGACTCAATGCGGTCGTCAAAAAGCACTTCAAACTTTTCCCGGCAAAGCTCGGCGTAGAGCTTTTCCGCAGCCTCGGCAACTGCTGCCTCATCAATGCGCGGAGCCAGAGCGCAGAGATAGACCTGATATGGTGCTATCTCGAGAGGCCAGATGATGCCCTTATCATCGTGGTTCTCCTCGATGACCGCTGCCAGCAGCCGGCCCACGCCGATGCCGTAGCAGCCCATGACCAGAGGCTTCTGAACGCCATCGCGGTCAATAAAGAATGCCCCCTGTCTCTGGCTGAACACAGTGCCCAGCTTGAACACATGTCCGATCTCGATACCGCGCTCGGACATCAGTTCAGCCTCGCACTTGGGACACTGGTGCCCCGCCCGCGCCAGAGCTATATCAGAGATAAGGTCCACCTTGAAGTCCCGCGGGTAATTGGCATTCTTGAGATGGTAACCATCTTTATTGGCGCCGACAACGAAGTTATGGCCTGTGGTTATCGAATCGTCGGCAACAACCTTTACCCCTTTAAGTCCTATGGCCGAGGCCGAGCCAGCCACCAACCCCGCCGCTTTAACCTCCTCGTCGTTGGCCAGCCTCAATTCAGAGCCCTTCAGGGCGTTTTTGAGCTTGACCTCGTTCACCTCGAGGTCGCCCCTTATGGTAACGAAAACCAACCTGCCATCCATCGAGTAGAATACGGCCTTCAGGGTGCGACTCCTGGGCACGCCCAGAAAGCTTGCCACCTCTTCGATAGTCTTGGCCCCCGGTGTAGCCACCTCCTCCAGAGGCAGAGGCTTCTTCTTTTCTTCTTCTTCTTCCTCCTCTTCCTCAAGCTCGGCCAGCTTCGTCTTGACGAAGCTGGCCCTCTCCACATTGGCCACATAGCCACAGCTTTTGCAGTAGACAACCTCATCCTCCCCGACCTCCGTAGCTACCATGAACTCATGAGAGTCCTTGCCCCCGATAGCTCCGCTATCAGCCTCAATGAGCATAGCGTTCAGCCCGCAGCGGACATAGATGTTTCGGTATGCCTGAATCATCTTCTTATAGCTCACGTCAAGGGCTTCCGCATCGGTATCGAAGCTATAAGCATCCTTCATGGTGAACTCGCGGACCCTCACCAGGCCTCCGCGGGGACGCGGCTCATCGCGGAACTTGGTCTGAATCTGATAAAGCATCAAAGGCAGGTCGCGGTAGCTTTTCACATTGCGGCGGGCCAGGTCGGTGACCATCTCCTCATGCGTAGGGCCTAACGCCAGCTTGCGCTCACGTCGGTCGATGAGGGTGAACAGCGACTTGCCAAAGGCGACGTCACGGCCGCTATCCTGCCACATCTCATATGGTTGGAGCACAGACATATGCAGTTCCTGTCCGCCTGCGGCGTCCATCTCCTCACGGATGACCTGCTCCATTCTGCGCAGTGCCCGCCATCCCAGCGGCAGATACGAATAGACCCCCGTCGTAACCTGCTGGATCATGCCAGACTTCAACAGTAGCTGGTGGCTGGCGGTCTCCGCCTCCGCCGGCACCTCACGCAACGTTTTACCGAATAGCTTTGATATACGCATACTCTACCTCTTGCACGCTGACAATATTAAACTCTTTCCATCTCTGACATCAATGCTTCTAGGAAATCAGCCTCTTCCACCGTCCTCACCTTCTCGCCTTTCCTGAAGATGACGCCTTTGCCTTTGCCGCAGGCGATGCCTACATCTGCGTCCTTAGCCTCGCCGGGGCCGTTCACCACACACCCCATCACAGCCACCTTAATCGTTTTTTCGACCCCTTTCAGCCTCTTCTCGACCAATTGAGCCAGTCCCACAATATCGGTCTCGGAGCGCCCGCAGGAAGGGCAGCTCACCAGCGTAGGCCCATGCTCCCTCAGCTTCAATGACTTCAGTATCTCGTAGGCAGCCTCAACCTCCTGGCAGGCATCGGCAGTGGTCAACGATACCCTGATGGTGTCACCAATGCCATCGTAGAGCAATATACCCAACCCCACAGCGCTCCGGATAGAGCCCGTCCACGGCAAGCCGGCCTCGGTAATGCCCAGATGCAGCGGATAAGGAATCACCTTAGCGATAGCATCGTAAGCCTCGACAGTGGCAGGAACATCGAAGGCCTTAAGCGACACTTTGATTAAGTCGAAATCGAGGCTCTCCAGAAGCCGGACCTCACTGAGCGCCGCATCAACCATGCGCTCCACCACCGAAGCTTTCTTCTTGTATGGCTTCGGCAGACTGCCGGCATTGACGCCGATGCGTATGGGCACTTCCCTTTCCTTAGCCGCACGCACTACTTTGGCGATGTGTTCCGGGTCGCTGATGTTGCCCGGGTTTAACCTGAGTCCATCCGCGCCTGACTTCAATGCCGCCAGCGCGAGCCGGTAATCGAAATGAATATCCGCAATGATAGGAATCGAGGCTTTCTTCTTTATGTCAACAATAGCCCTGGCTGCATCCATATCGGGCACCGCTACCCTGACAATCTCGCAGCCGCACTCCTCGAGCTGGTGAATTTGCTTCACAGTCGCTTTGACATCGCGGGTATCGGTCTTGGTCATGGATTGCACCACGATTGGCCCGGCGCCACCTATCTTCACTCCACCGACACTTATTACCTTAGATGCCCGACGTTTCCTCATGGTGTCAAACTCTGCCCTCTGATCACACGTACAATATCGTAGTAGCTTATCACCAGTATCAGGGCGATGAGCATAACAAAACCGATATAATGAATCAAGCCCTCCGTTCGAGGCGAGACGCGCTTCCCCCGCCTGGCTACTTCCAAAACCACAAATGCAATGTGGCCTCCATCGAGCGCCGGCAATGGTAGTATGTTCACTATCGCCAGATTCATACTGATGAAGGCTATGAACTGCAACAGGTAGGAAGGCCCGGCTGCCTTTACCTCGCCTGTGAGTTGGAAAATGCCAACAGGGCCGGTTACCTCCGGAGCCTTCTTTTGCGCGAACCAGCTTGTTATCTGATTTCCCATTAAGACGAATGTATCTTTGATTGACGAAATGCTCTTGGGCACCGCTTTCCAGAACGGGTCATGCTGCGTAATGTTTCCGGTGGGCACCATGCTCATCTGTATGCCGACTGCTCCCTCTCCAGGAGGCGGGTTCCATCGCGGGACTACTGTAGCTGTCTTCAGATTTCCGTCCGCATCTTTCAGTTCTAACGTGATCTTATTTCCCAGATCGAGATTAATATCATAGATGACATCGCCGATATTCTGAATGGTGTGCCCATTTATGCTGAGCAAAGTATCACCGGGCGCAATTCCCGCCTCAGCCGCAGGCGAGTCCGGCGCGACCTGGTCTATGATGACGTTTCCGACCTCCACCTGCCTGGGAACCATAAAAGCTATGGTCAGGAACACGATAGGAAGTATCGCATTCATCAGAGGGCCCGCCGCCAGAACCGCCAGTCTGACTGCAGGCCTCTTGCTGGCAAAGCTCCTGGGCTCGCTGGGGTCCTCTTCCCCCAGTAACTTACAGAAGCCCCCCAGAGGTATCCAGTTGAGCGAATATATTGTCTCGCCGCGCCTGATGCCGAAAATCCTGGGCGGGAAACCCATGCCGAATTCCTCGACCTTTATCCCCGACAGCTTGGCAGCGACAAAGTGTCCCCCCTCATGGACGAAGATTAAAAGGCCCAGGATGAGCAGAAATATTATCAGGGTTACTACAAACATCCCCTACCTCAAAACCCAGCCCTGGCAGCATCCCTGGCCCAGGCATCTACAGCCATAATATCCTCTAAAGATGGCTGGCTGACCCCACTATGACGCTCCAGAGTCCTTGCCACCAGGTCAGCGATACCTAAAAAACCTATTTTCTTCGCCAGGAAAAGCTCCACCGCTACCTCATCTGCGGCGCAGAGCACAGCCGGGTATGTCCCTCCTTTTACCGCAGCCTCCCTGGCAATCCTCAAACAAGGGAACCTATCTAAATCCACCGCCTCGAAGTTGAGCGAGCCTATCTTGGCATAGTCCATCTTAGAACGGAAAACTCCCTCCCAGCGCTCGGGATACGTCAGCGCGTGCTGAATAGGCAATCTCATGTCGGGGAAGCTCAGTTGAGCCTTTGTCGAGCCATCAATGAACTCTACCAGAGAATGAATTATGCTCTGGTGATGAATTACCACCTCGATTCGGTCAAAAGGCACTCCGAAAAGCCAGTGCGCCTCTATAATTTCCATGCCCTTATTCATCAAAGTGGCTGAGTCGATGGTTACCTTTGTCCCCATCTGCCAGGTAGGGTGTCTCAGGGCCTCCTCGGGGGTAACCTCGGCAAGCTGCCTGGCAGTCCTGGAGCGGAAGGGCCCGCCGGAGGCAGTCAGGATAAGTCTGGCAATGTGCTTCTTGTTCTCACCGCGAAGGCATTGCCAGATGGCGCTGTGCTCACTGTCTATGGGCAGTATCTCAACACCCCGGCGTTCAGCCTCAGCAGCCACAATCTCCCCTGCCATCACCAGCACCTCCTTGTTGGCCAAGGCGACTGTCTTCCCAGCGCGGATGGCAGCCAATGTAGGCCCCAGGCCGGCTTTGCCTGCAGTGGCTATGACCACAAGCTCCACATCTGGATGGGCAGCTATCTCTTCCATAGGGAGATGGCTAGCCCCGGGCATTCTTTCACCTTTGGTTCCCGATTCTGTTGAGATCAGCTTAGGCTTGAATTCGCGGACTTGAGCTTTAAGCAGGGTGAGATTTCTTCCACCAGTCAGGGCAACAACCTGGAATCTCTGAGGGAATGCGCGAACAACCTCCAGCGTCTGCCGCCCTATAGAGCCTGTGGAACCGAGAATCGCCAGCCGCTTCACCCGATGAACCATCGTAGACAATAGTACACCACAACACCAGTGAAGACAATGCTGTCGAGACGGTCGAGGATGCCGCCGTGACCGGGAATAAGATTACTCGCTTCCTTCACACCCATACCTCGCTTCAGCTTGGACTCCGCTAGGTCTCCCAACTGGGCAAAGACGGCAATGAGGACACCCACGACAACCATTTCACTATAGCTGATATCAACGTCTAAGATGAGAGACAAAGCGACAACGGCTACCAAGGCTCCAACGAGCCCTCCGATGGCTCCCTCCCAGGTCTTCCCGGGTGATACAGTCGGCGCCATTTTGTGCCTTCCCCAGGCTCGGCCTACAAAATAGGCAGAGGTATCGACAGCAAATGTGGAGAACAGGGCGAGGAGCACCCAATCCCGACCATCCCAATCCCCGCCATAATGGTTCATTATCAAGACCCAATAGCTCAAAAGCCAGCCCATGTAGAATATGCCAGCCACGCTCGCTGCCCAGCTTACCATAACTTTTCCGCCAGGGGAACGTAAAAAGAGCACCCATACCAAAGACAGTGCGACTGCCGAGGCAATCAGCGCCGAAGTCACAAGAATATAAATATTGTTAGAACTGTATTTAGGAGCATAGTAGGCATTGAAGATGAAGAATAGAGTCCACAACGTGCCGAAGAAGGTCAGAGGCTGCCACTCCCTGCGGGCAACCATAGCGTAGAACTCGATAACGCCCAGAAGGGCAGCAATGGCTACCACTATGGAAAACCAGGGGTTACCAAACCAGATGGAAGCGAAGAGGACAGGTAAAAAGATTACTGCGCTTAGTACTCTTTGCCGAAGCATGCGCTAATAAGGACCAAGGAGTGCGTTTCCTCAGATCCCTTTTGCTTCTCCTTCCGCTTTCAATCCGCCGAAGCGCCGTTCTCGGTGGCTATAAGCCAGAAGCGCTTTGTCAACTTCCTCTTCATTGAAGTCCGGCCACAGGGTAGGCGTGGCATAATACTCGCTGTAAGCCGATTGCCAGATAAGAAAATTACTCAGGCGCATCTCTCCGGCAGTGCGAATAATGAGGTCTGGCTCAGGTATATTGGGGATGTAGAGATACTTGGAGAAAAGAGATTCGGTTATATCCTCAGGACGAATGCCATCCTTGACAATGCGGCGAACAGCATCCAGTATTTCAGCGCGGCCGCCGTAATCGAAAGCGATACTCAGCGTTATCCCTGTATTATTCTTGGTCAACTCAATCGCCTTGTTTACCTTAGCCTGCAATTCTTCCGACAGAGAACCGGCTTTCCCCAGGTGATAGAGCCTGACCCCTCGTTCGTGGAGGGCCTTGGTCTCGCGGTCAATCATCTGGGCTAAGATATGAATCAACCCATTGACCTCCTCATCGGGCCGTCTCCAATTCTCCGTGGAAAAAGCGTAGAGGGTGAGATACCTCACTTTATAATCGTTAAAGCGGTCAACAACACGGCGAACAATGTTGGTGCCAGCCTGATGCCCGGCAAGTCGGGGTAGGCCACGTTGTTTAGCCCACCTCCCGTTACCGTCCATGATAATAGCAACATGGTTAGGCAGAGGTGAAATCGTACTCACAATCGCTGCGGATGATTTATCTGCCACCACCAACCCTCACAGGTCAGAACTCCAGTAGTTCCGTCTCTTTGCTCTTCGCTATGCGGTCAACTTCCTCGATAAACTTATCAGTGAGCTGCTGCAATCGTGTCATAGCTCGCTTCTGCTCGTCCTCAGACATCTCTTTATTCTCTTTGAGTTTCCGCAGCCCCTCCATCGCATCGCGCCTCACATTGCGCACCGCCACCCTCCCATCCTCTACCCTCTTCCGCACTACCTTAACCAACTGACTGCGCCGTTCCTCAGTAAGCTGGGGAATGGCGAGCCTGATGACATTACCATCGTTATTGGGAGTTAGTCCCAGATCAGACTTGAGGATAGCCTTTTCCACATTCGGTAGGATCTGCTTATCCCACGGCTGAATCACAAGCAATCTAGCCTCAGGGATGCCGATGCCTGCGATTTGATTAAGCGGAACAGGGGTGCCATGATAATCAACCATGATGTGCTCTACCAGTCCAGGATGAGCTCTCCCTGTACGAACGGTCGATAGCTCGTGTTTCAAAACTTCGACTGCCTTGCGCATTTTGGCATCTGCACTGAGCAAGACGTCTTCACCGCTCATAGCCAACTCCCACTCAAAGTTAAAACCGGATTAACGTGTTGAAACTCGTTTGAGCAAGGTTACCTTAAGATGGAACACTCTCCACATGACTATTTGCCGCCGTGAACCAGTGTGCCCATATGTTCTCCCGCCACCACCCGCTCTACGCTATGAGGAGCTCGAAGGTCGAAAACAATTATGGGGAGATTGTTATCCATACAAAGAGATAAGGCTGTCGAGTCCATGACCTCAAGCCTCATCTTCAAGGCATCGAGATAGGTCAACTCATCAAATCTCTTGGCTTTTGCATTGATTAAAGGGTCAGCGTCATAGACGCCATCAACTTTGTTCTTGGCCATAAGCAGAACATCGGCTCCGATCTCTATCGCTCTCAAGGCTGCTGCTGTATCGGTGGTCATGTAAGGATTCCCGGTCCCGGCAGCGAAGATGACCACGCGCCCCTTCTCCAGGTGACGGATGGCGCGCCGCCGAATATAGGGTTCGGCAACTGCCTGAATTGTTATGGCGCTTTGTGTTCTGGTTAGTACCCCTTCTTTTTCCAGGGCATCCTGAAGAGCGAGCGCGTTAATCATAGTGGCCAGCATGCCTGCGTAGTCGGCAGTGGCTCGATCCATACCTCTGGCCTCAGCAGCCGCACCTCGCCAGATATTTCCTCCACCTACAACAATAGCAACCCGTACGCCGCTTTCAACTATTCGCTTTAACTGCTGGGCAATATTCTCCACGGTGGCGGGGTCAATTCCGAACTCCCTCTCCCCCATGAGAGCCTCTCCGCTTAACTTCAGCAAAACACGCTTGTACTTAAGACTGTGCGTCTTTTCCATCCAGCCCTAGCTCAAAGCGGACAAATCTCTTTACCTTGATATTCTCCCTGACTTTAGCGATGGCTTCGGTGATAATATCCTGAACCTTTTTCCCTGGGTCCTTTATGAAAGGCTGCAGTAAAAGGCAATCTTCATCGGCAGCTTCCTCACCCTGGGGCATATCCTCCCGCCCCACGAATCTCGGCTTGGCAGCTACTACTTGCATCGCCAAGTCATGTGCCAGTTCCTTGAACTCAGGGGTGCGAGCTACGAAATCGCTCTCGCAATTTACCTCTATCAGGGCCCCGATGCGCCCCCCACCATGAACATAAGCCTCCACCAGCCCCTGACCCACGGCACGAGTCTCTTTCTTCTTAGCCATAGCGTGCCCACGCTGCTTCAGTATTTCAGTAGCTGCAGCGATGTCTCCACCGCTCTCTTGCAAGGCACGTTTGCACTCCATAATTCCAGCACTGGTCTGCTCACGCAGCATTTTTATCGTTTCAGTGGAAACCTGCATATATCCCCCTAACCTTCTTTGGCAGCAGTTGTCGCTTGAGTTTTCCTAGGCTCTGCCGCAGCACCCTGGACGACCGGCGCTGCCCCCCCAGCCTCCTTCACCTCACCTGCCATCTTCTCAGCCAGCGCCTCGCGAGCCTGCTTCCCCTGAATGACAGCATCAGCAATCACAGCGCAGAAAAGCGCCACTGCTCTGATAGCATCGTCGTTACCCGGGATCGGATAGTCCACCTCATCGGGGTCGCAGTTGGTATCGACAATAGCGACAATGGGCACTCCAACTTTCCTGGCTTCGGCAATAGCATTCCTCTCTTTGGAAGGATCGATAACAAACAAAGCGCCCGGGATCCTGGTCATCTCTTTAACGCCGCCCAGCAGGCGGTTGAGATGTGCCATCTCCTTTTCCAGCTTCAAAGCCTCTTTTTTGGGCAGGCGCTCCAACTCACCTCGAGCCTTGCGGTCTTCCAGACGTACTAGATAGTCGATGCGAGACTGAATAGTAGAGAAATTGGTCAACATCCCCCCCAACCAACGCTGATCGACGTAGAACATGCCGCAGCGCTTAGCCTCTTGCTCCACCGCCTCCTGAGCCTGCTTCTTGCTGCCCACAAAGATAATGTTCTCGCCTCCCGCCACCACTTCTCGAATGAAACCACAAGCCTTATTGAGCAATACTACGGTCTGCTCCAAATCAATGATGTGAATGCCGTTACGCTGGCTAAAGATATAAGTCTTCATCTTCGGGTTCCAGCGTCCTACCTGATGCCCGAAGTGTACCCCGGCTTCCAGCAACAACTTCATTGAGACGGGTTCTGCCATCTTTGAAACCCTCACCCTCTCCAGTAATCCAATCCTTCACAGCTTCCACGGCCGTGAAGAACCAGAGATTTTTTAGCCTGCGACTTTTTTAGGCTAAATGACAGTTTAGCATAGGCCTGAATAAAAGACAATAGCCACAAAAGGGAGACCTTAGACACTTGACAGGTTTTGACTAAGATGCTAAATTATAACTTATTAGCACTCCTAACCAGTGAGTGCTAATGTACGCAGAACAAATAGGGCGGCCTGAGCAAGAGGGGCGCCCTTTCTACGAGGTGAAGGTTTGCCTATCTATGAATATGAGTGCAGCAGTTGCCGCTCTCGATTCGAGCGGAAGCAAAGGTTCGATGAAGAGCCCGTAGCTTCTTGCCCCAAGTGCTCGGGAAAGGCTCGCCGCCTCATTCATTCCGTGCCGGTCATCTTCAAAGGAAGCGGATTTTACTGTACCGACCACGGTGGCAGCTCGGCTTGCAACTCAGCGGATAAATGCAAGGAAACCGAGTGCAAGGCTAAGGCAGAGACAAAAGAGACCAAGACAAAGAAGGAAGAAAAAACCAAGGAAGCCACTTGAGAGCCCTGGTGCAGCGTGTCTCCAAAGCCTCAGTTAGTATCGAAGGCCAGCTAGTCTCCACAATCAAACAAGGCCTGGTTGTCCTCATCGGCGTCGGCAAGGGTGATTCGGAGCCAGACGCTCAATACCTGGCAGACAAAATAGCCAATCTCCGCATCTTCTCCGACGAGGCAGATAAATTCAACTTATCCGCACTTGATATCGGCGGAGAAGTGTTAGTAGTGAGCCAGTTCACCCTCCTCGCTGATACCCGCAAAGGACGCCGTCCCAGCTTCACTGAAGCTGGGACGCCCGAAGAAGCTGAGCCACTCATTGATAAATTCGTCCAGTTACTGAAAGCCTCAGGCCTCAAAGTGCAAACCGGACGCTTCCGCCAGAACATGCTGGTCGAGATACACAACAGCGGGCCAGTCACTATCTTCATCGACAGCGAAGAGCGCCTGAAACCTCGTCGTGGCTAGTTATAATTACCTGAAAGAATCATCACGAATGCTTATTGCAACTACTTGCAATAAGCATTTTTATATGTTAATATTTACCTGGAAAGCGAAAAAATGAGTTGCACTGAGACTTTGCGGGAACAAGGATATCGACTGACGCCGCAGCGCCGCATGATACTCACCACAATTCACGGCAGTGACCATCATATCAGTGCCGATGAAATATACGAACAGGTCCATGCTAAGTACCGCCAGGTAAACATCTCCACCGTATACCGCACTCTGGAACTCCTGAAAGAGCTCGGGCTTGTTACTGAGACCGACCTCGGTGGCGGCAGATTCCGCTACCATTCGGTAGAGAAGGGGCATCATCACCATCTGGTCTGCCGCAAATGCGGACGCATATTCGAACTGGACAACTCAGCGCTTCAGCCTCTGGAGGGAACCCTTCTTCGTGAATACGGATTCAAGGCTGACCTGAGCCACCTTGCAGTCTTCGGCCATTGTGTGAAATGCCAGAAGTAAATTTTTTGAACGTTAATTGCAATTTATTGCAACTACACCGATTGCATGGGAGGCCGATGAGAGGAGGGGAAAATGTGTGAGGCTACAGCCTACTTAGTGAACAGCGGCAAGGAAAAGGAAATTATGAAAGATGTCGCAGTGGTGGAGGTACAAGGAAAGCGCCTGACCTTCAGAGACATTCTGGGCAATGAGAAGAAGCTCCAGGCCAGAATCAAAAAAATCGACCTAATACAGCATAAGGTTGCTGTTGAGGAGCTTTAGCCAACACAGCACGGAAAAGGAAGATAGGCATGAAAAAGTTCAATCTAACAATTAGTTTCCTGATTGCTGTGATTTTGTTAACCTCGTTAGTTGTGCCTCTGGGGTGCACCAAAGAGGCTGCGCCCAAGTTGAATATAGTCACGACCACTTCCCTTATCGCTTCGATTGTGGAACAGGTGGGAGGAGATAAGGTTCAAGTAGCGAACATTATCCCGCCGGCCCAGTGCCCTGGGCAGTTCGACATCAAACCTAGCGATGTCCAGATGCTCGCGGATGCCAAGCTCTTCTTGATGCATGGCTGGCAGGGCGAGCTATTCACCCAACAGTTGATCCAATCTGCAGACAATTCCGAGCTTAAGGTTATCTCGCTGAATATCCCCGGCAACTGGATGACGCCAACGATTCAAGCTCAGGCAATCGGTAATATCACCTCGACTCTGGTTGAAATAGACCCAGAAAATGCCGCCTATTACCAGAGCAACACCGAATCAGAGCTTGCGGCTATCACGGCTAAAGCCAATGAGCTCGAAGCCAAGCTTGCTACTGGGAACCTGAGCCAGGTCAACGTAATCTGCGATGAGCAGGTAACCGACCTTGCGCAGTGGGCAAGGTTCAACGTTGTTGCCTCCTACCCGCGTCCTGACGCCATCACCCCTAAAATATTGCAGGGACTTATTGACCAGGGGAAGCAATCTGGTGTAGCGCTGGTAATTGGCAACCTACAGAGCGGCACCTCAGATGCCGGGGCGACTATGGCATCCGGAATCGGGGCTGTTCTGGTAACTTTATCCAACTTCCCTGGTGGGTTCGATGATACAGGGACCTGGGAGAAGGCTATAGAGAAAGATGTTAATCTGCTGCTCAACGCAATGGCTGAATACAGGGGGGCAAACCCTTGAGAAACAATGGGGACTTCACCAATACAGCCGTGAAGATTGAACGCGCTGTAGTCTCCTACCGCGAGCACGTTGCTCTACGCGACGTCTCACTGGAGATTAAGAAAGGTGAGTTCTTAGGCATCATCGGTCCCAACGGGGCCGGGAAGACTACTTTGCTCAGCTTAATCAATGGCTTGGGAAAGCTCGTTCAGGGCCATGTCTGGGTGCTGGGACACAGCATCAGCGGAGGCTCTGTCAACGGTATCAGGAAACGAGTGGGTTACGTGGCCCAACTCCAGAATATCGACCCACGGATGCCCATCACCGTGCAGGAAGTAGTGATGGTCGGTCGCTACGGCCAACTTGGTCTGCTTCGCCGACCCCATAAAGCAGACCGAACCATTGTGGACAGAATGCTGGAACTGGTCGGTATGAGCCATCTGGCTAAGCGGCCCATTGGACATCTCTCGGGTGGAGAGCAACAACGAGTGGCTATCGCCCGCGCCCTGGCTCAGGAGCCCGAGATGCTTCTGCTCGACGAGCCCACCGCTTCCTTAGACTGGCGGGCTCAAGGGGAGCTACTGGAGCTAGTGAGGAAAATCCACGAGACCCAGAACCTGACCACCATGTTTGTAACCCATGACCTGAATGCATTGCCCGAAACATGCGACCGACTGGTTCTGATGAAGGAAGGCAAAATCTGGCAGCAAGGACAGCCGGAACATGTTCTCAAAGAGGATATCCTGAGCCAGCTTTACGATGTCCCGATAACAATCAAAGAGCATGAGGGAAGGCAAGTATTCCTCAAAGCGGGATAAATGGACTTATCCATCTTTGGCTACCAATTCATGCAGAATGCCATCCTGGCGGCGTTCTTAGGCGGCGTGGCCTGCGCTACCGTCGGCGTCTTCGTGGTGCTCATGGGCGTCTCCTTTATCGGAGTATGTCTGGCCCATGCTGCTTTTGCGGGAGCACTTCTGGGCGTCCTCCTGGGATTCAACCCCATGCTTGGCGCCTTCCTCTTCAGCCTGGGCACTGCCGCTATTATCGGACCACTCGCCAGCAGAGGAGAGTTGAACCTCGACACCTCGATCGGCGTCCTTTTCTCGCTGATGCTGGGTCTGGCTTTCATCTTCATGGGCCTCATGCAGGGGCCCAAAACACAGGGGCTCAGTCTGCTCTGGGGCAGCATCCTGACCGTATCCAGAACCGACCTCATATGGCTCGGCATTGTAGCTGCGGCAGTTGTTGCAATCGTCGTACTCTTTTACAAAGAAATCCAGGCGGTGATTTTCAACCGAGAGATAGCTTTAGCGGTGGGGATACCCGCCGGGATCATCATCTACGGCATTCTGTTCCTGACAGGCTCCACCATAACGGTATCGCTGTCACCTATCGGCGGCTTGCTTATTTTCAGCCTCATCATCAACCCGGCGGCTGCCGCTTATCAGTTGACCTACAGCCTCAAGAAAATGTTCCTGCTCTCCGCAGTCTTCGGTATAGTCTCAGGATGGATAGGACTGCTGGCCTCCTACATTTTCAACGCGCCCAGCGGTGCTGCTATTATCGTAACTTCCTCACTCATTTTCGGACTGGCCACCCTGTTCTCGCCGAAAAGGAAAGTTAAAAGATGGCAGGCAAGAGATGAACCATCGCGAGTACTTTAATCAGCTCGCAGGCAAATGGGACAGGATGACGAGCGAGGAAACCAGGTCCCGATTGCCAGAGATGATAAAAGATTTGGGAATCAAAGCGGGCTCCACCATACTCGATGTCGGCGGCGGCACGGGGATTCTGCTTCCCCTGCTCTACGAAGTCGCAGGGAGTAAGAGCAAGATAATTTCACTGGATATTGCGGAGGAGATGCTCAAGCGAGCGAGAAAGAATAGCTACCCCAGCAACATACATTATGTTCATGCCGATGTGGCCGCTATCCCTCTGGCGAGCGAAACATTCGACTTAGTCATCTGCTACTCTTGCTTCCCCCACTTCCCCAATAAGACCAAAGCCCTGGCCGAGTTGGCGAGAGTGCTCCGAAGCAAGGGCCGCCTCGTTATCTGCCACACCGCCAGCCGTCACGAAATCAACGAGCTTCATAAATCCATAGGTGATGTTATCGGGAATGACACCATCCCCGACGAGGCAAGAATGCGCAGGATTCTGTCAAAATCAGGACTGAAGCCCATCGAGGTCCGAGACGAAGCCCACCGCTACCTTGCTATAGCCGCCAAAAGTTAGAGACAAACGAGGCAAAGAGAAGACCTCGTCCCCATCTCAACCAGAGCTAGGAATCTTCCTGCGGAAAATCACTGAATCCAGGCTGAGGAACTCCCCTTTATGTACCAGTATCTGGATAGCCATTATTAAAAGCACGCAATCGATTATAAGCGCTTCCCCAGTGCTGAACTGCAGCGAAGCGATACTGCCGAAGCAGCCGCACTCCCCGTACAGTCCCCGGTAAATCCTGGTGCTGTTACCAACGATGAAACTCAGAGCTGCAAGGCCGCCGATGCCAGCGGCGAATCTTGACAGCAGTCCCAGGATTAAGAGCGCTCCTATAGCTATCTCCACATAGGGAAGCGCAGTGCCGTAGGCTCTGGCCAGCGCATGCGGCAGAACATTTGCCTCTTCGACCTGGTCGACAAATGCCGCCAATTCCGGCAATTTGCCGGCTCCCGATATTATGAAAACCACCCCGAGCCCGATGCGGAAAACGAAGCTGAGATAGCGATTCCTGAATGCTCCCCATGTTGCCCCTGAGCATCTTTTCACGCAGGCTCAACCTCCAGGCTTATATCAAGCGCCTTTGCCGAATGCGTGAGAGCGCCCACAGAGATGAGGTCTACACCAGTCTCAGCGACAGATCGCACGTTGTCTAGCGTGATCCCTCCTGATGCCTCCAAGAGCGCTCTCTCGTGCACCAGTTCCACCACGCGACGCATGTCCTTTAACTCCATATTGTCCAGCATAATTATGTCCGCTCCTGCGGATAACGCCTCCCTAGCTTGCTTCACGGACTCAACCTCGACCTCAACCTTCATAGTACTAGGAGCACCTTTGCGAGCCTTTTTGACCGCCTCTCCTAGCACCACCCCACTGGAGCGTAGTATTGCCAAATGGTTATCCTTAATCAGCACGCCATCACCCAGATTCAGGCGATGGTTGTGCCCTCCACCAACCCGCACTGCATACTTTTCCAGCAGCCTCAAACCGGGTATAGTCTTGCGTGTATCCGTAATAATCGCCTTCGTACCCGCGACAGCATCCACGTATCTTGCCGTTTCTGTAGCAATGCCGCTGAGATGCTGCAAGAAATTCAAGGCCGTCCTTTCCGATTTAAGCATGCTTACTACCTTGCCCTCGATTGTGGCAACCACGTCCCTCTTCCGAACCTTAGCGCCATCCTTTACCAGGGCTTTAAAGCGCAACGACCGGTCAACTTGATGAAATACCTCCTTAGCCACATCCATACCGGCAAGCACCCCATCCCTTTTGACCAATATAGCTGCTTTCCCTTCAAGCTCGGACGGCACAAGTGCCTCAGTAGTAACGTCTCCATAAGCAAGGTCCTCGGCCAAGGCCTCGCTGACTATGCGTCTCAACTGCTTTCTCTCGATAGGACGCATTCCGCTACCTGTCCTCAGCCTCTCTTGATAGGTGCTTTTCATCCCAGAAAACCGCCCGGCATTATCCTTTCAGCCAACCGAGTCTATAAAAGACCCATCCCATACCAATCATAATCGCCCCAACCACAGCAAACACCTCCCAGAGATGTATACCCCAGGGGTTTCCGATAAGGTTGCTTCCGAGCAAACCTCCCACTGCAGGGATTATGCCGAGGCAGGTGATTACCGCTATTACTCTCATCACCTTGTTCATCTCGTACGAAGTGGTATTGATGTAGAGGTCGATGAGCGAAAGCAGGTTCTCTCTGGCGTCCTGGGCAGTCTCATGCAGATAGGTGGCTTCATCCATAAGAATGTCAAAAAGCCTTTCATGTCTCTCGCTGAAACCCTCGAGAGGCACACGTTTTGATGCAATGACGGTTACTATCTCCTTCAGATGGAGCAGCGATGGGACTAACTGGTTGACCTCTTTTTTAAGATGAAATGTGGTCTCCAGAAAGTCAGGGGGGCGCTCGTTTAATGGAATGTTCTCCAACCGCGCCACCTCCTGTTCCAGAGCAGCGGTTATCTGTTCGTCTTTTTCCAGGATATATTTCAGAATAGTATAGAGAATGGAGATAACGAGCGGCTCCCCGGGGTTGTGATATCTCTTAGCTTTCTCGAGTATTTGACTGAATGAGCTTGCTTTTTGTCTTGACATCGTGATGATAGTCTGACCATAACACACTACCAATAGCCCGGCTCGGCTCACAAATAGGCGTTTAGTCCCCTTTTGCACTATTTTGGGTTCTGCAATACGCGCAAAAATCATCGAATAATGCTCAAAGTAATCGATCCGGGGATAAGACTCCTCAACAAGTTCACTCTCCAACAAAATTCTAGGCACCCCGAGGGCATCACTAAGTTCGTCAAAATGAGATTCTGAGACTGATGTTATATCCACCCAGGTATGAGAGGGACTGTCCACATACCTTTTTACCTCTGAAAGGGAAATGTCTTCATAGATGTTCTCGAGGGCACTGTCCATGACCCTGGTCTCCATTGTCTGTGCCGTCTCAACCTCCCGATGAACTGCAGCACGGGTATGTACTTTCCTGTCTACGGCCCTGCCTCCGACTGCCGCCACCCTTAACAATCTCGTTATCCGCAACAGCCGTAACAGAGGAGAGGATCGCGCCAACCCCTCGCTAACCATGGGCAGGAAATCGACTACCGGCAGCAGGACAACCAGAAGGTCGAGTAGATGCCACGGGTTTAGCACATGCTTCCGAATATTTCGGGCCAGCGCTGTCTTAAGAACATACTCAATGACAAATATTCCGATTATGGTATAATCGCCCGCCCTAAGAAAACCAGCTATTGATTTGGGGAGATCAACGACAAGAGGAACGACGACTATGGGAACCATCAGCACGGCGAGCGCAATCATCAGGCCATCTGGCAATATCAGGTAGACCCTGTCTCGCAGTGCCTTCTTCCGGTCGGCCCTCTCATCTTCCTCGAGATGGCTTTCCTGATTCGTCACAAGGTTTGAAGTATCCATGCAGCCCTCGGGCTCGTATTCCGTACCCTTAACAAGAGTTATATTAACATCGACTAATGAAAATGTGTCAGCGTCCTGAGACTCCGCTCAAGATCGAGTGCGTCACTCAAGCCGTCTTTCTAAACACGACGTGCTTGAGCCAGGCATCTGACGGATGCGGGAAATCGGAACGGAAATGGGCACCTCGACTCTCCTCCCTGATCAGGGCCGCCTCAGCCATCAAACGTCCCACCAGCACCATGTTAGCCAGTTCATATGAAGGGCGGTCTGTAGGCGGCTTAAGTTCCTTTTCCCATGCCGCAAGGATATTGGCTGCCTCCCTGAGCCCCTCTCTGGAACGTACAATGCCTACCCTATCCCAGAGCAGTGCTTGTAAGGCAGTCAAGCTCAGATGTGGATGGCTAACAGCGGCAATGTCCCGCTCTTTAAGAGAATAGACGTCCTTCTTAGCAAGAGCAGTACTGTTCGCCTCTCCTTTTTTAGTCCTTTCCACAATCCTCTTGCCGAAGACCAGGACCTCCAGCAGAGAGTTCGAGGCCAAACGGTTCGCACCGTGCACTCCGGTAGATGCCACCTCACCGCTGGCAAAGAGACCCGAGATATTGGTCTCGCCCTGGTAATTCGTCCTCACACCACCCATTATGTAGTGAGCAGCAGGACCCACCGGTATCATGGAAGTGGTGATATCGAGGCCATGGTCCAGGCAAAATCGGTATATTTGAGGGAAACGAGCAGATAACAGACGCGCCGGCAAGTGTGTCACATCAAGGAGAACTCGGTCGACCCCGGTCGCCTTCATCTCGGCGACGATGCCGCGTGCGACCACATCCCTGGGAGCCAGGTCGCCCTGAGGCGAGTAATTGAGCATAAAGCGCTCTCCCTTGATATTACGCAGTATACCGCCTTCCCCTCTCACCGCTTCTGAGATGAGAAACAACGGCACTCCCGGCATTCGCAGCGCCGTAGGATGGAATTGGAAAAACTCCATATCAATGATTTCAGCGCCAGCACGATATGCTAGAGCCACGCCATCGCCAGTAGCTATGTCAGGGTTAGTGGTGATCTTAAATAGCCGTCCCACCCCGCCTGTGGCCAAAATCAGGAAACGACAGCCAAATTCCTCTGCCGTCCCCGAACGCAAGTCCAGAGCATTCACTCCATATACCTTACCATCTCGAACCAGTATCTCGGTGACAAGGAAGTATTCAAAAATAGTAATCATCCTGGACTGGCGTGCGGCATTGCTCAAGGTGACCTCGATACGCTCGCCGGTAGCATCGCCGCCAGCATGCAAAATACGGGGGACGCTGTGGGCAGCCTCTTTGGTCAGAGCGATTTCGCCATCGACCGTGTCGAAGGGAACTCCCAGCTTAACAAGGTCAGCGATGCGGTCAGCAGCCTCTTCTGTCAAGATACGCACCGCCTCCAGATCACACAGGCCGGCGCCAGCAGCTATGGTATCCTTAAAGTGAAGCTCGGGAGAGTCAATGCTGCTGATGGCTGCGGCTATGCCGCCCTGGGCATGCTTGGTGTTGCACTCTTCTATGCTGCCCTTGGTCAGGATGAGGACGCTACCCACTTCCTGAAGCAGTAGGGCATCGTAAAGCCCCGCGATGCCGCTGCCAACAATTATATAATCGTACTGCTTCATTCTTACCTCTATGTTATTGCCAGCATTCGATCCAAAGCTCTCTTTGCCCTCACTCTGATATCCTCCGGGACAACAACCACGTTCCTTTTGAGTTCCATAGTCTTGGCAAGTCTTTCCAACGTGGTCTTCTTCATGTTAGGGCACATCAAAGCTTTGGAAATGACGTAAAAGGTCTTATCAGGATTTTCCTTCTTCAAGCGGTGAATCAATCCCTCCTCCGTACCGATGAGGAACTTCTTCGATGCGCTTTCCTTGATATATTTCGCCATCTGCGAGGTGCTGAGCACAGCATCAGCGAGCGTGATAACCTCGGCAGTGCATTCGGGATGCACCACAACCTTAGCATCCGGATGAGACTGCTTTGCTGCGATAAGCTGCTTGGCATTGAGACGTGCGTGGGTGATGCAATAGCCCGGGTAAGATATTATCCGCTTCTTGGTCTTGGTGGAAACATAATGTCCCAGGTTCTGATCCGGGATGAACAGTATCTCATCGTTGGGCACCGCCTCTACCACTTTGACCGCGTTGGCGGAGGTACAACAAACATCGCTCTCCGCCTTCACCGCCGCCGTGGTATTGACATAGCAGACAACAGCAGCCTTGGGATAACGTTGTTTCCATTCCTTAAGGTCATCTGCATCTATCATATCGGCCATGGGACAGCCGGCAGTGCTTTCAGCAAGAAGCACGGTGCGGGTAGGGTTAAGAATAGCCGCGTTCTCAGCCATGAAGTGCACTGCACAAAAAACTATGACCTCAACATCTAGCTGGGTCGCCTTGCGCGCCAGTTCCAGGGAATCGCCCACAAAGTCAGCAATGTCCTGAACCTCGGCACGCTGATAGTTGTGGGCCATGATGACTGCGTTGAGGTCCTTTTTAAGCTTTAGAATCTTCTCGCGGAGTTCGTCTTCGTTGTTTACCGTTGCAGCCCTCAATCAAATCTTTTATTGATAGCTTAATCCAATCCACTTCGAGTGTCAACGCAAAGATTAATGAGGATATTGCACCTTTACCATATTCAGGTTAGAGTTAATGGCAGCAATCTTCGAGAGAACAATCTTGATTATCACTCATCTGAGCCTGACTAACTTCCGCAACTATACCAGTCTAGAGTTAGACTTGCCGCCTCGCACAACGGTAATGCAGGGAGACAATGCTCAGGGCAAGAGCAACCTCCTGGAGGCGATCTATGTACTGGCAACCAGCAGGTCGCCTCGAACTTACTCGGACAGGGAACTTATCAACTGGGGTGCCTTCAAAGAAGAAATCCCCGCCTGCCGCATCTCAGCTTCGGTGCAGAAAGCTGGAAATAAACTCAAGCTGGAGGTCGCTCTCAGCGCCAAAGCCGCTGCCTCTCCTCAATCAGCGGATTTCTTCTCACGATGGCAGCCCTCGACCAAGGGCGCTTCTGTCCAGAAACGTATTCGAATAAACGGCGTCGTCCGCCACCCTGTTGACCTCATCGGACAGCTCAACGTGGTAACGTTCAGCGTCTACGACATAGACCTGGTGGGAGGTGAACCAGCGCTGCGCCGCCGCTACCTCGACATAACCAACTCCCAGATCGACCATAAATATCTGCGCAACCTGCAGCGATACAATCGCGTGCTCTGGCAGCGCAACCAGCTCCTGCGCCTGATCTCTGAAAACAAGGCAAACCCAGATGAGCTAGCCTTTTGGAACCAGCAATTGGTTGAAACAGGTGCCTATCTCACAGTGCAGAGGGAACACACCGTTGCCACTCTGGACCGCCTGGCACAGGGCATACACAGAGAGTTGAGTGGCGAGCAGGGAAAATTAAACTTCGTCTACTTTAGAAGCATAGATAAACAGAGGGGTAAAGAGGACTCGCAGGTAGAGGAAACTGCCGAGGTATTCACCAAATCTTTGCTGGCGTCGCGGGAGAAGGAGATAGCTCAGGGAATGTCACTGGTGGGCCCGCACCGCGACGACATTCGCTTCTTTGTCGATGAGGTGGATGCGGGGGTTTACGCCTCTCGGGGCCAGCAGAGGACTGTTGCCCTTTCGCTGAAGCTCGCCGAGGCTAAGTTCATGCTCGATACAACCAAAGAACATCCCGTTCTTCTGCTGGACGATGTCCTTTCCGAACTGGACGCCCGGCGGCGTCATCACCTGCTCAATTCCGCGGCCAACCATGAGCAAGTTCTAATCACCACCACAGACCTCGACCGCTTCGAGCAGGATTTCCTGGCGCAGGCATCCCTATTCAGGGTGACTCAGGGGCAAATCGAACCTATTTCGGCTTAGCGCGCCGACCGCTTTTTGTTCTTGGTAGTGAACTTTAAGATCTCAGCAAAGTTGTTAATCTTCACCTGATTGTTACTTTCCAGAAAACCGTCGTAAGTGAGGCTGATCCAGGGCTTGCCGTATTTCAGGCTCAGCTTCTCCGATATGGCAGCCACAATCCCTCCCGGCATGCAGCCGTGCGGCATCACTGAAATCACCCCATCGAACCTCGGGTCCTCAAGCCACTCCACTCCAGCGCCTATGCTCAAAACAGCCTCGCTGCCGCACTTGGGCGAGAGATACCTCTTCGATTTGTGGAGCAGTTCTTTGGTCGTAGGCTCTCTGGTATCGAGTAATGACTCGAAATTCACAATCACTGAGCTTTCATCGTGATTCAGCAAATACCTTCTTATATAGCCAGCCATAATCCTCTTCAGATCCCTGTCCCTCACACCATCCTCAATATTTCTATGCGTGATGTACTTAAGCCACTCCCCTATCGGAGAGATCACGACCTCCAGTCCTGCCTTCTCGCACTCCTTAGCCAGATTACTGTTGCTGAACTTGTTTGACCGCAGGAATATCTCGCCGTTGATCCCCACCAGCGGCCTTCTCGGCTTGTCGCGGTCTATCAGCGACTTAAATTGTGCAGTGGCATCCTTCAAGATGTCATCGAGAGGCTCTTTTTTGCGGACACAATCTGCAATCCTGAACAAGTACTCGCCGAATTGCTCCTCCACAACCCCTTCCGATTTCTCATAAGGACGGGTGCGCCAGAGCAATTTCTCCAGATAGTCAACGGCGACGATGCCTCTCCACGCCAGACGCTCGAACCCTGCACCCAGGTGCAGGTCATGATAGCCGTTGTTCGACACGGTGGTGCGTATAGGCAAATCAAAGCCCAGTTCACGTAGTATCCTGATCTCCTCCACAGCGTACTTACCGAAACGGCAGGGACCGAATGCGCTGGCCAGGAACCCCTCGACATCCTTAGGGTCAATTCCATACTTGTCGTTCTCGTAGAAAAATTTCATGAAGTCGCCGAGTGTTACCCGGTAGGGAAGGCATTCCTTCCCCGACGTCACCTTGTTGCTGTATAGAATGTTCCTCTCATCCTGCTCAGGCAGCACAATCGCATTAACTCCAAAGGCCTGCATGGCCGCGCCCAGCGCTATAGCGCCGGCACACATCCTGGGTATCATGATGACTTTGTTCGAGCTGACCTTTGTGTACGCAACCCTCCGGATATCCCTCCCTCTCACCACAGCCTCGCCAGCTTTCCTCGAGCTGGCAAAGCCCCTGATAGTGTCCACAAAGGCCTCGAGACGCGTAACGATGCCAGCTTCGGCAGCATGTTCGTCGATCTCCAACTGACCCAAGGGCTTGCCGCCCATAACGTCTTCTACAATATTGAGAATAAATGAATTAGGACCGCAGCCGAAGTTAGTCAGCACCAGCCCGAACAAATGCGGGTCTTTGGCAACTATGTCAGCGCCGGCTATATGCTTGGCCTCGTTAAACCAGTAAGGACGGTCCGAATATTCCTTGACATTAACCGAGGCCAAGGGCAGGAAATCCAGCGGTATCGGCACCACACCCATTTGGGCCAGCTTCTCGGCTATGCCCAGGTTTGCGCCTGAGTCCTGCGACATATAAGACCTTGCGATTAGCACGACGCCCAGCTGGCCGCTCTGCTCCAGCTGTGCCATTATCTTCTTGCCTAGCTCAGCCTGCGCCTTCTCGAAGCGGCTCTTCGCCTCGATAGCGGCAATAGCTGCTTTCTTTCCCTCGCTTCTGCTGTATCCCATTTGCACAGCTACGTCCGCCAGGTTATTTATCGCATCCTCATCGCCTCTGCTAAAGTCAATCATGGGTATCAACAGCCTCTTCCCCAAACCGAGGGCCTGGCGTATGATGAACGGCGATGCCTGCACCAATGGGCAGGCATATTTCTGGTTCTCGTCCCCCTCCTTCAATCCCATGCGGATGGCACAGGGATAGAGGATGTAGTCCACATTTTTGAGGCTCGCCGCATGGCCGTGCACCAGCTTGACCGGGAAACAGCTATCCGTATAGCTCAGCTCGACAGACTCCTCCATGATTTGGTTGTTGGTCTTGCTGGAGAAATATACCTTTGCGCCCAGCGAGTTGAGGAAGCCAATGAGCATCGGGGCATAATCGTACACCACGAGAGAGCGTGGGATACCCACCGATGGCCCTGTGCCTTCTCCCTCCTTGTAGTCCTTGAACAACAGCCGCTCGCGCACATCGAAAGCGGTCTCCATCCTCTCGCGGCTGATGGTGCTGTCGAAGAGGTCGCACCTGCTGCCATAGAAAGTGGACTTCTCGCCGGGTATCTCCATGCGGCTTATGGTGCAGTTGTTATCGCATTTCTTGCAGATAAAGGTAGAAATCTTATAGGAGCTGTCAACGACCTTCTGGAAACCTTTGAACTTCGAGGTTCTCCCCTGCATCGACTCCTTAGCCAGTTGCGCCGCACCGATGGCGCCACTGACCTCCTTGTGTTCAGGCACCAGCGTGGTCTTGCCCTCGAGCGCCTTCTTGAACGCCGAGACTACAGCATCGTTGTAGAATACCGCTCCGGTCAATATCACCTTGTTGCCCAGCTTCCTGTTGCCTAAGACCTTGGAAAGATAGTTCCCTGCTATGGACTTAGCCAGGCTGGCGGTTATCACCTCGATAGGCACGCCTTCCTGCTGGGCTGAAGCCACTGCCTGTCCCATGAAGGCAGCGCACCTCGAGCCCAGGTCAATGGTGTGGGGCGCGTTGAAGGCAAGCTTGGCGAACTCACCGTTCTGCACATGTATGCCGAGCTGCTCAGCCAACTCATCTATGAAACTGCCTGTGCCCGCGGCACAGGCCTTGTTCATTTGATAGTCTACGACCACGCTGTTTCGCTTGATAACAAGCTTGGAGTCCTGTCCACCGATCTCGATAATATCAGCCTCGGGGTCTATCTCTGCGGCAGCCCTGGTCTGCGCCGTAATCTCGTTCTTTATCAGGTCTGCGCCGATAAAGCTGCCCACCAGATATCTACCCGAGCCGGTGACACCAACGCCAGCTACCCTGACATTATCTCCGATGTCGGGAAGTAGGTTGCGAAAGACCTGCTTCACCGCCTCAACCGGCTTTCCCGCAGTCATCAGGTAGTTCTTCGCCATCACCTTCTTGCCCGACTCGTCAAGTATCACCGCCTTAGTGCTGGTGGAGCCAACATCCACACCCAGATAGCCTGTGAATGGTGCCTCTATCTTAGGGGCTCTCCAGCCGTCCTTTTGGACGACCATCTCCAGGCTCGGCATCTCGAAATAGCGCGACTTGCCCTCAGTCTCTTTAAAGACGACCACTCGAGAACTCTTCCCCGATTCCCTGGCGAGCAGTGCCGAGCCCAAAACCTCAATATATAGATAGTTCTCAGGGACGATGATATCTACAGGATGGCCGTTCCTCGCCGATAGCGCCTCACTGAGAGCCTTCTCCATGGCGGCGTTAGCAGCGACTCCGCCCACAAAGTAGACAGGCTCCTCGAAAACGCCCTTTTTCAGCGAGACGACCATTCTGGCTATGCTCTCGCAGAGAGCGTAAAGCATAGCTGACATGGGAACGCCCTTCTGCTGCAGGTGGATGAGGTCGCTCTTGGCAAAGACGCTGCACCTGGCGGCTATGCGGGGCGCGGTGCCTTCACATTCCAGCGCGGTGCGGGCGAAATCCTCCAGGCTGATACCGATGCGGTATGCCTGCTGCTCAAGGAACCTGCCCGTCCCCGCAGCACAGAGAGGATTTGAGACAACCTGCCAGGGTTTTTTCAGACCATCCTCAAGCGTAATGACGAAGGAGCTTTGCCCGCCGATTTGTATGATGGTTTTGACATTGGGGTAAGAATGGAGGAGACCTGAAGCAATGGCCAGCGAGCTTGAGTATTCAGCCCAGTTCAACTCCTTGGGTATTACACCCCTACCGGAGCCGGAAACGCCGGCCATGGTGATTTCCTTGAGATTGAACTTCTCGCTCAGCCTGGAGATGATAGTGTTTACCGCTGACTTCGGGCTGGCGGTTATCTTCTCGTAATCGAGGTAGGCCGCCTTACCGTCTTCGGAGATTAGTGCCACCTTGGCACAGACAGAGCCAACATCCAGACCTAAAGAATAACTCATATCCCTGCAATTTTATCACAAATCGGAGCTCTCTTGAAGGGGTCAAGGGGCTCTTTTTGCATTCTCCGCCTGATTGCACCTCGCGCCAATTACGCATCAATACGTAGTTTGGCTCTCAGTTCTTCCCTTACCAGATCCACAGCCTTCTTATTCAGGTGGATATCATCGCTGGCATATTCCTTCAGCATCAAGCCGTCTTTATCGGCGACCCTGTTGTAAATATCGATGAACTTGTAGCCATTCTTCTCGCAAAATGCCCTCAGCCTTTCATTGAACATCCTGTTAATTTGACTTCTTATCTCGGGCGACCCGTAAAACGGATACTTGTACTCGTTGCCCACTTTCGTTGCCGGCGATACACAGTAAACGCAGAAATTCACGCCGCGCTCCTTTAGCTGCGCCATAACCTCGCCATAATTAGAAATCGTCCTGTCAATCAGCTCCTCTATGGAATATTTCCCATCGCTTTTCTTGTGCTGGTAATAGATGTGAATCCTGCAATCTATCTCGCCGAAGCATAGCATAACAATATCTTTCTTGCCGAGCTTACCAATCACCGTGAATAGTTGTTCATTGGACCTGGTACTGCTGTTCTTTTTATTGAGGTTATATGCCGTGGCGGCGCCGAGATGATGCGCCAGGAATGGCATGCTCCCCCGGAACGGAACCACATGGCTATCCCCCACCACATAGATGAGAGGCTTATTGAGCACCCTGGCGTAGAGGACCGTAAAGGCGTCAACAAGAAATACTCTGAAATTACTTAAACCGTTTTTAACTGGGCTTATCGCCCATAGTATTATGTAAATATAAAAATAAGGTCTCCCTTTCTCCTTGGAGACCGCCCTAGCCATATAGAGAGTGCCCTTTATACCCCGGGGTACATTATTCTGGCTCACGCCGCTATTTTAATACAAAGCTTTAGATTATCAATCACTATCTTAAGCTTGGCTCACGCCAATTGCCCATATCCATAGCTTACTCTCTACCCATTCTTCAAAAAATCCAGCACCTCTTTATTGAACCTGCCCCTCATTTCCATGAAGAAGGCATGTGAGCCTCCCTTAACCAGAACTAGTTTAGCGTTGGAAATACGGCTAGCTAGGACCTCAGAGGCACTGGGCGATATTATCCTGTCACCTGTCCCGGTTATCACCAGCGTGGGGGCTTTAATCAAGTGCAGCCTGTCCAGCGTATTGTAACCGCTGATAGCCGCCATCTGCTTAAAATGCCCCTCAGGGTCAATTGATTTAATACTGCGCTTCGACAGAGGCAAAAGTATCATCCTGTACAGCTTCCTATTAAAGGCCAGTGAGATCATTTTATACATCACCTTCGCGATAGGGATGCTCCTGAAATCGATATTAGCAGCGCTTTCAGACGCAGTAAAAGCCTTTACCATCTCAGGATGGACATCGCTGCCGCCCTCACTCCCGGCAAGAGTGCTTCCCAGCACGAGCTTTCTCACCCTCTCCGGATAGGATATGGCGATCTCCTGTGCTACCATGCCCCCCAGAGACAATCCCAGTACATGAGCTTTATCGACGTTGAGATAATCCATCAAACCGATGACATCATCCGCCATCGTCCTGATAGTGTAAGGCTCGCTCGACTTTTCAGTTCTTCCGATGCCCCTGTTGTCGAAGATGATTACTTTGTAGTACTTCTTGAAAACCGGGGCCTGAAAAAACCAGGCCTGATGAGGCCCGGCAAAGCCCTGTATCATAACCAGAGGTATTCCCTTGCCTTGAACTTCGTAGTACATATTGACCCCATTCACGGTCACCCTTGGCACTTCATTCCTCCTTATTATCAAGGGATTCCGCCCCGAGATGATACCATTGTTCTGGACGTGGAAGCAATTTAGGAAGATGTGGTCCAAGCGCAGGCAGAGGCTAATCGTCAGTGAGCAGTCTTTTGGCAGCTCCGGCGCTCACATTATCATCTTGGCAGCCCACAAGAAGCGCCGGGCTCTTGACGAGCCCGAAATACAAGTCCTGCAACTGCTCTGAAAGTTAGCGGGAAATACGCCGTCTGCCCAGCAGTTCATCGGGTCTGGTGCAGAATGGTAATGCTTCCTCAACCGTGACCAAATGCGATTTTACAAGACTCTGCAATGCCTGGTCCATGGTCTGCATACCAAATTGGCTGCCAGTCTGCATGTAGGTGCGCATCTGCTCTATCTATCTTTCTTTCGCGAATGACGTTACGTACAGCATCGGTGCCGAGCATGATTTCGACTGCTGCCACTCTTCCTAGACCCGACGCCCTTCTCAATAGGACCTGGGAGAGTACTCCTTCTAGAACCAGGGATAGCTGTAATCTTATCTGTTCCTGCTGGTGGGGCGGGAAAACATCGATTATTCGGTCAACGGCCTGTGGAGCGCTCGGGGTGTGCAGGGTACTCAACACTAAGTGCCCTGTCTCAGCGGCAGTGATCGCGGTTGCTATCGTCTCCAGATCCCGCATCTCTCCGATAAGGATCACATCAGGATCTTGACGGAGCACGTGCCTTAGGGCATTAGCAAAAGACTTAGTGTCAGACCCGAGGTCTCGCTGCGCTATCATGCTCTTCATGTCTTGAAATACGTACTCAATCGGGTCTTCAATGGTAATTACGTTCCGTGCTTCGTTCTTATTTATGTGGTCGATCATAGTGGCAAGCGTAGTGGATTTACCCATTCCGGTTCTGCCGGTAACCAGCACGAGCCCCCTCGGCTTTAGTGCCAGGGTCTTGCAGATTGCAGGGAGGCCCAGTTCATCAATAGTAGGCACTTCGAACGGGACCCTTCGAATGGCCAGACTCATGGTGTCACGCTGCATAGATGCGTTGATTCTGAAGCGAGCTAGCCCCCTGATGCTGTACCCTAAATCTAGCTCCAGCTCATTGCCGAAGAACTGTCTCTGATTCTCATTCGTTACTTGTTCAAAGGCTTCCTTCAGATCGGACGAAGTCATATTGGGCATGCCTTCCACTACTCTGAGCGCGCCGTCTATGCGGAGAGTAGGCGGCCTCATCGCCCTCAGATGCAGGTCGGAAGCCCCTTTCTCTACCATCAAGCGCAGCAACTTTTCTATCTGCATGTTACATCCCTCCTCCACCAATGATGCAATTATACCTTACCCTTGCCGCGTTATAGCGCTAATTGTAATCCTCCGACGCTTTCTGTCAAATACATTTGGCAGAACCTCTTAGCCATCCGCTAGCTTCACACAGCCAGAGCGATTAACAACCATCCAACCGCCTCGGCAGATGCAGCATCGGGAAAAATGAATGAGCGCTGCGCCGGAGGCTGCAAGTGCCAGGGCTGTGTATACGTAGGATGGCAACGTGCGCTCATTAGCAAGAACTGTCCTGTCAACTGCCAAATGGTATCTGAGTGTTAATTCATCGTTCTTGGATTGTGCATATGGTTCACTCTTCATAATTCACCTTCCGCACGTGTATTCTACCGTAGTCGCCAAAACAATAGGTATCAAGGCTTATGATAACAGAACGCCATCCCTTTGCTTTTGGCAGAATATCTGGTAGGCTAACAGGCAAGAAATCATGTGGTTTGGAGGCCGAAGATGCAGATGTCCCCCTTAGGACAATCGGGCGAGGCACTTTCTGAGGTCGCTGAGAGGACCTGGTTAGTGTCTATTCTGGCAAATGTTATCGCGTTCGAGACGGACGATAGCCTTGTCCTGGTGGATGCTGGACTGCGCAATTTTGCGCCCCGTATGGCGGAACTGCTTCGCCAGCATACCATGGCTCCGGTGCATACTGTGATCTACACCCACGGACATGTCGACCATGCCTTTGGGCTGGAGAACTTCCTTGTCCAGGGGCAGCCTCGACCACGTATCATAGGGCACCGTGCACTACCAGCTCGCCTGGCACGCTATGAGCGTACACCCAGCTTTCAGCGGACAATCAATGCCCGACAGTTCTGCGGCGCTTCTCTCGACCTTGTTTCTCCCCGTGAGCGGGCTGACCTGGACACCGCTTTCCGCAGCCCCGAATGGCCGCCCAACATTCTTTACGACGACCAGCTCACCATCGAGGTTGGCCATCTCACCTTCGAACTCCATCACGCCCGGGGCGAGACCGACGACCATACCTGGGTGTTCTGCCCCCAGCGCGGCATCCTTTGCCCCGGCGACCTCATCATCTGGGTTGTCCCCAACGCCGGCAATCCGCAAAAGGTGCAGCGCTACCCCTGGGACTGGGCGCAGGCGCTGAGGGAGATGGCAGCGTTACATGCGCCGAGCCTGTGCCCCGGCCACGGTCCGCCGGTCACAGGCAATCCGGAGCTGGTGCAGCGGATTCTACTCGAGACCGCAGCTTACCTAGATTCCATAGTGGAGCAGACCCTGACTGCACTCGAGAATGGCGCACCTCCCCACACAGACATTGTTAACAGCGTGAAAATCCCGACCTCGGATTCGCCATGGATGCTGCCCCTTTATGATGAGGCCGAGTTTATCTCACGGAGCGTTATCCGCTATTACGGAGGCTGGTTCAGCGGCAGGCCCAGCGAACTGAAGCCAGCATCTCGAGCTGCTGTTGCAGGGGAAATCGCCCGGCTTGCCAGAGGAGCCATGGCGTTGGCTAACAGAGCGCGGGCAATCGCTAAAACAGGAGACCTGCGATTGGCTTGTCACTTGGCTGACTATGCGCTCGAAGCCGCCCCTGAAAATACTCATGTGCAGGAAATTGTCGCCCGAATCTACGAACAGCGAGCCGCGGCCGAGACCAGCTTAATGGCCATCAACTTGTTCCGGTCAGCCGCCGCTTACGCAAGAGCTGGCAGACCGTTTGCATGATCCTAGTGCGCCAAAATGTATAGTTCACGCTCTAAATAGGGCCTACTTCCTCAAGCTCGTATATAGCGTTTCCCGATATCAATCCTCGGTTCTACAAAAGAAGAAGCCCTGACAGAGCCGGGGCTTCTCAGAATCCTAGAGTTCACAGATTTTACCTTGCTTTATCAGATACTTAGTTGTAGGCTGTCAAGCAAAAGGCACCTCTTTCAATATCTAGGTAACGCTACATCTTGCTTCATCCAAATTTTAATTGCATCATAGGCTACATATTTGCCTTTCTCACCTGCCTTATCAGACAAGTAGACGTCGATCCTATCCCCAGTCTTGCCATTCACTGGTCCCAGCTCGACCCACTGGTCGTAGATACTGGCTTGTGATACGGTTTTGGAAAACATGATATTCCCGTTGCAGGATACTACATATGTTGCTTTCCCGGTAGTGCCAAAGTTGCGCGGGATGAAAGCAAAAACGGTAAACTGGCCATCTGCAAGAAGTATGTGACTCCATCTTCCCCAGTTGTCTGGAATGGTCTTCTCAGTGTGAGTGTAAAACATGTGGCTGTAAAAGCCATAGGTCGTTGTCTCGCCCCAGTCACTCACACTGCCACCTTTTTCAAACCAACCATTATCATTATGTCCAACTGATTCGTCTATATTCTGGCTGTATACAGCGTCGCCATACTCATAGCCAGCGTAGGCAGGCCCGGCCACCTGACCAGGATCTACTGATTCAAGGAAAGCATTCTGGCGGAACTTATCGAATAGCGGCTCTGATGTACTTACGACTCTACCTATGTAAATCGCAAAGTGAAGGTGCGGCGAGTAATCTTTCCCTTTAGCGTTTTTCCCTGCTACCTCACCAATCTTGTCTGACCTTTCCACAGCAGTCCCCTCTTGAATGGTAGTAGGGATATTTTGCATATGCAGATATCCAGAGTACCATACATTGTATGTTTGCCCTTTCCATTCAAGAGAAGTATTGTGCTTGATTAAAACCCAACCCCAAGCTCTATCTACTTGTTCAATCACACCTCTTTGAATAGCGTATACCGACTTGCCCAGGTCGGAGTCTCCTGATTTCCAATTCAGATCCAGTGCATAGGTATCATCGGCAGCACGAGGAGTCTCCACCTTAGGGCCTACACTAGGTACGTGACCCAGTGAACCATACTCGTGATGCCAGTACTCACAGTTTATAGGATTGTCCACTGGGAATCGAGGAGCATCGTAAACAGTAAAGTTACTTGTGGCCAGAGCTGCAGTTCCAACAGTCGGGGGATGACCAACAGCGATTATCCGAAAAACGGCAACGGTTTTGACTCCATAAGGCTCTGTGGCAGGAACCTGAAACGTAACGTCAAAAGCGCCTGTTGATGTTGTTGTAACACCGACGATGTACGAACCGCTTAGAATAGGCGTGCCAGTTGCGACGCAGACGAGGTCGATCAGATTGCCAGCAAAACTGACAGCGACGTCAGTACTCGTAGGAAAATATTGACCCTGGACCTTTACGCCCATTGAGGGAGGCCCACTAGCTGGAGAAATTGTCAAAGTGGGCCCCAACACGGTCATGACTGCCTTTGCGGAGTTGAGCGTGGTTGGCGCCCCTGCTCCTGTGACTGCCCACACATAGTACTGGCCCACTGTGGCCGCAGCAGGCACTTGAACGGTTGTAGCGAAGCTGCCATTGACAATCCCCACGGTTGTTAGCTGCCCGCCATCTACATAGGCTTGCCAGTAAATATAGGCTGTGCCCGCAGGGAAGTTGCTCCCTTGGACAGTAAAGGATTGCCCAGGCAGAGCGCTAGCGGGGATAAGCTGGACGGACGGGGTGAGCAAAATGTTGGTGGAACTGCTCCTACCCGCCGAATCGGTAACCGTTATCGTATAATTGCCGTTGGGATCCACCCGATAGGGTTGTGGCATCGTGAATGTTGCCGTAAAGGTTCCATTCGAAGTAATCGTGATGGGGAGCGGGCTCGTAATCAACGTTCCGGCGTGGGTAACACCGTCACTCAAAAACAATGCAGCGGTAGCGGTGCCGGGATAGGTAAAGCCTCTACCGGTCAACGTCACGGTGGTGCCCACACTTCCGTATGTCGGGCTCGCTTTAACTTTCGGGACTATCTGGAACCAAGCGGCACATGACGATAGGGCAGTGTCAGTGGCCACCAAGCCATTGCCCAGGGCCGATGTGTAATTGCCTGCAGGCATATCAGAGATAGTAAAGGAACCCATCCAAGTCCCCGAGGGCCAATTGTAAGGATCGGCGCCTGTCCCTGCAATAACAGTAGTAGCCGCCGTCAGAGCAATCCCATTGAGGGTCACAGTTATTGCTGCCCCAGGTGTAAAGCCGCTGCCGTTACCTGTTATGGCCTGTCCAGGATAAGCCGACTGGGCACTCCATGTTACCTGCGGATTGCCCCCACTTGCCGGGCATTTCGGAGCCGTAAAAACAGCCCCTGCCACCGGCGCTGAAGCTATCGCCACCAGGCTGCAGACTATTGCCAGCACCACCAGCCCCGCCACGATATTTGCGTACTTTGTCCTCATCTAGCCTCTCCTTTCTTAGACAGATACTCTGTCTTCGTACCTGTTTGTGCACTGTTTATGGCGACAAGCTGGAAACAGAGGCTTCACATGATAAACCTGGACACCCCTCATTGGTTGCGCGCATCCAGACTACTACTTGGTCTGCTCCTCAGCGGGAGCAGAGCAAACCGCCACTAGTTAGCCGGGGAAGGTCGTGCGGGAGTTAGTATATTACTTACTAGCAATTGAGTCAACATCACTTATCTTACCTTTAATTAACCAAGAGAGATAGACCAGAGCCCTCCCTGTGGCTAGCCCGCGATTGGTAGGGGGCACAAAAACATGGAATGGTGACAGAAGTGAAGCAAATCCTTAAGCAACGAAAAGTGGTAGCGGAGGGATTTGAACCCCCGACCAAGGGCTTATGAGTCCCCTGCTCTACCGACTGAGCTACGCTACCACGGGAATATATGATAGCACCGCATACTGAGAGCGTCAATCTTGCGTGAACGTTAAAACTGTTTGGGGGAGCAAGTTGGCTGATAGATTGCCTCAATGAGCGAGGAGTGCTACAACTCTATCCAGTATCTTATGTGCAACCTCTGACTTGAGCATCAGCGGAAGCTGCTCCGCCTTGCCCTCGCGGTCGATAAAGGTAACGCGGTTGGTGTCTGTGTCGAACCCGCTATCCTTTGCTGCAATATCATTGACCACAATAAGGTCAAGCTGCTTCCTCCTGAGCTTCTCGGTGGCCCTGGCTATCAGGTCACCGCTTTCAGCAGCGAAGCCGACCTTGATAATATCCCCCTTCACCTCACCAAGGATGTCGCTCGTCTTCACCAGCTCGAGATTTAAGGTATCAGCTTCCCTCTTTATCTTGCCCTCAGCTACAGTAGCAGGTCGGTAATCTGCCACCGCAGCAGCCATGATGAGGACGTCCGCAGCAGCGGTGGCTTTGAGCACTGCATCTCGCATCTGCTCAGCAGTCTGCACCTGCATCACATCAACCCCCGACGGAGCGGGGAGCGCCGTGGGACCAGTCACCAGAGTCACTACCGCACCCCTATCCCGGGCAGCCTCAGCAACAGCATAGCCCATTTTCCCCGAGGAACGATTGCCTATAAACCGTACCAGGTCAATAGGCTCCTGAGTGCCCCCAGCGCTGACCACAATCTGCTTCTCGGCCAGATCGCCTTTCTTGCCCAGCACATGGTAGATGGTGCCCAGGATTTCCTCGTTCTCGGTAAGCCGCCCCATACCCACCAGCCCCGAAGCCAAGCGGCCATAGCCTGGGCCCACAATGGTAAAGCCTCGCGAGCGCAGCTTCGCCAGATTTTCCTGTGTTACAGGGTTCTGCCACATGCCAGCATCCATCGCCGGTGCCAGTATTATCGGAGCCCTGGTAGCGAGCACTGTGCTGAACAACATCTCATCAGCGATTCCTGCCGCCAGTTTGGCAATAGCATCTGCGGTAGCAGGAGCGATGACCACCACATCTGCCTTCTCCGCCAAAGCGACGTGCTCCACGCTGAACTCGGATGATAAGTCGAACATATCGGTGACCACCGGCCTGTGAGTTATGCTGCGAAACGTTAACGGCATCACGAACTGCATGGCTGCCTTGGTCATCACCACATCAACGCATAGCCCTCTCTGCGCCAACTTGCTGGCAATGTCTACAGCCTTGTACACAGCGATGCTGCCCGTCACTCCCAGTACTACGTTCTTTCCTTTGAACACATCCCCTCCAGATAACTACTAACGGACGACATTCAGCTCGTGAATCAACCTCAGCCCCACCAAGGTCAAGTCAGGGTCAAGAATATCTACAACATTGGTCTCTTCGGCGATAATACCCGCCAGCCCCCCTGTAGCGATTACTCTCACCTTCCCACCCAGCTCTTTTTTCATGCGGGCCACAATGCCTTCGATAAGACCGACATAGCCAAAAATGATGCCAGACTGCATAGCAGCCACCGTGTTTCTACCGATAGCTTTCTTAGGTCGGATTAGCTCAACGCGCGGCAGTTTAGCTGCACGCTCGAAGAGCGCATCAGCCGCGATCCCGATGCCCGGAGCTATAGCTCCACCAAGGTAATCTCCCTCTTCAGACACCGCATCCAGTGTAGTGGCAGTGCCAAGGTCAATAACAATCAGCGGGCCGCCGTAGAGCCGATGCGCCGCAGCGGCATTGACCACGCGGTCAGCCCCAACCTCGCGGGGATTATCGAGTGATATACGAACGCCGGTCTTAATCCCTGCACCTACAACCAGAGGGGTAATCCTGCAGTAACGCTGACACAGTTCCTCAAAGGTGGCGACCACCGGCGGGACTGAGCTTGAGATAATAGCCTCATCAATATCAGAAAAGGAAAGCCCTTCCAGCTTCAACAGGTTCACAAGTACCGATGCATATTCATCGGCAAGCTTGTGGACATCGGTGGAAAGCCTCCAGGTAGCCTTCAGCTTCTCGCCATGGAAAACGCCCAGGGCGACAGTGGTATTGCCGATGTCAATCCCCAGTAACACGTTGCCTCTGCCTCCCAAACTTGCCGACAAAGGTTTACTAGAATGACGTCTATTATAACGAAGTTCGCTTGCGGTTACAATAACTTCTGGGGACGACACACCGGTCGCCCTCTGCATTTCGCATTCTGAATTGGACGCTTAGGTTTTCCCCGATAGTTGACGCCTGAGGTAATCTATGCCTTTTTTGGTATCGCTGGCAACCCGGGGCTTGTCGCAGTTGGCAATCCTGTACTTGAATAGCCAGTAGGTGAACTCCTGCAACTGCCCCAAAGTCATAGTATCTGCTTGGGCATAGCCTTTATCCTTTTGGAATTGTCGCAGCAGCTCCTTCCGGCTGGCTCCGTAGACCCGTGGGTAGCTATCGCCGATATCACCCCTGTCACCGGAAAAGACATGGGATTGACACTCTTTGCTAATCTCCTCTTCAATTGCCAGCACGACAAACTTCTCAACAACGACACCGTAGAAGTAGTTGAGATAGGCATGATATTTTGCAGCGCCGATAAGCCTCTTGAAATCATCCTCAGATAGCTCTTCAGGCATCTTGCCGAAAAAGAGCAGGTCAATCAACTCCTGCTCCGGAATAAGCCCATCCACCTCTTGGCAGAGGCGCTGCGCCAGAAGCAGCCAGTCAAATGCCTCTCCATCGATCAGGTAACAATAATGATGTTCGCCATGGCTTTCCTCGGGCCAGCTCCAGAGCCCGATAGCTTCGAGCAAGGCAATATGCCACGGCCTGCCGCTGGCGATAGCTTGCTTGAGATGTTGGACTGCCTCACCATCGCCAACCGAGGCCATAGAACACGGTGTAGGATTATCTTGCCTCATCCTTTTAGCTTACCCCGAATAGATTATCATCTCACATATGCAACGATTTCGCAAGAACGGCTTCTCACCTACGTCTATCATGCCTGAAGAATGCCTCCACCTCGCTCAGGCTCCTCGTGTTTAAAATATGTCTGGCCTCACACCAGCCCCGCCGCGCCACCCCAACCCCGAATCGGACAAGCTCTAGATGCTCTGTCCTATGGGCATCCGTGCAGATAACCAGCTTCACACCCAGTTCTTTCGCCCTAAGCGCATGTATATCCTTCAGGTCCAGCCGCTCGGGCATGGCATTAATCTCCAGCGCCGTGTTCGTCCTCACAGCAGCCTTGAAGACCTCCTCCAGATCAACCTCTATGGGCTCGCGTTCCCCAATCAGCCTGCATGTAGGATGAGCCAGTATATCTATATGAGGGTTCTCCAGGGCACGGATAATCCTTTTCGTCATTTTGTCCTTATCCTGCCCCATCGCAGAATGTACGGCAGCGACCACAACATCTATCTCGCTCAAAAGCTCATCGGGATAATCCAGCACGCCATCGGCTCGTATATCCACCTCGATGCCCGTGAACAAACGAATGCCTTTCAGCTTGCGGCCCACCTCTTTTATCTCGGCTATCTGCTCCCTCAGCCTTTCCTCGTTCAGGCCATGGGCGATACCCCTTCCCGCGGAGTGGTCGGTGATCGCCATGTACTTGTACCCTCTAGCCTTGGCCGCGGTCGCCATTGCCTCGATGGTGTCATGCCCATCGCTCCAATCGGTGTGTACGTGGAAATCTCCCTTTACGTCGCGAACCTCTACAAGATGAGGCAGCGCCTTTTTCTCCGCCAACTCTATCTCGCCATGCGTCTCGCGTAGCTCAGGTGGGATATACTGAAGCCCAATCCTCTCGTAAAAAGCTTCCTCGGTAGTGAACTTCTCTATTTCTCCGGTCTTCACCACAGTAATGCCATACTCGCTCAAGCTCAGCCCCTGCCTCACCGCTCTTTCCCTGAGAGCAACATTATGTTCCTTGCTGCCGGTGAAATGCTGCAGCAGCGAACCGAAGCTGTCAGGCTCCACCATCCTCAGGTCAACCTGAAGACCGCTCTTGACGATAACGCTGGCTTTGGTTGGCCCCTGAGCCAGGACCTCCTCCACCATAGGGAGGCGCACAAACGCTTTGATAACGCTCTCCGGGTCTTCGGCAGTGCCCATAATGTCTATGTCGCCGATGGTTTCCTTGAAACGGCGCAGGCTGCCTGCGGGGGTAAGGTTGCGCACGCCAGTTTGTTTAGTCAGGGCAGTTACAATCTCCTCAGCCAGCGGCAGCGCCTCTCCAATCGGGATACGTTTATCCTTGCGGCGCATGGTCTGGATATGGTGGAGTATATTCTCAGCGGTCTTATCGCCCAGGCGGTACAGGGAAGCCACTCTGCCATCTAGAATCGCCTTCTCTAACTCATCAACATTTGATATTCCCAGCTCTTTGGAGAGGCGCAAAGCCGTTTTGGGGCCGACGCCGGGGATAGTCATAAGTTCAATAATGCCTTCGGGGAATTCGGAGCGCAGCTTCTTGTAAGCCTCAAGTTTGCCGGTGGTCAATAGCTCGGTTATCTTGTTGGAAATGGCCTCGCCGACGCCGGGGATTTCGCGGAGCCTGCCCTCTTTCATCACCTGGTCAAGCTCTTCGGGCAGGGTTTCGATGGTGCGGGCAGCCTTCTGGTAAGCCCTGATTTTAAAGGGATTATCCTCCTTGAGTTCGAGGAGGTCGGCCATATCCTGGAACACCTGCGCAATGGCCGCATTGTTCATGGCTTAACCTTATCACCGATTCATTCCAAAAGATGAATCTTTAACTTTTGCCTTCCTTACCACAGCACTTCTTGTATTTCTTGCCGCTGCCGCAGGGGCAGGGGTCGTTTCTACCTATCCCCTTCCCCGCTGGGACTTTCTCGCGTTCCTTCGGTTTCTCGTGCTTCACTATGCCCACATGGTAAATCATGTGCACAATGTCGTGCCGCACCCCGGCCATAAGCTCCTGGAATGCTTCATGCCCCTGAGTCTTGTAAGCCACCAGCGGGTCTCTCTGAGCCAGTGACTGCAGCCCGATGCTCTGGCGCATATTCTCCATAGCAGTGAGATGCTCCACCCAGCGGCTGTCAAAGGCGCGCAGCATCACCAGCTTCTCCACAACCCTCATATTTTGTGGCTCGAGCTCTTTCTCCCGCTCCTCATAAAGAGATCCCGCATATTCTTCCAGCTTCTGCTCAACTTCCTTGCGGCTCATCTTAGAGATGGCATCCTTGCTCAGATAAGGAGGCAGAGGAAGGATAGCGTTTGCATGCCCGACAAGTCCATCGAGATCCCATTGGTCGGCACGCTCATCGCCGAGATTGTTGTGAACAATATCTCCAAGCGCTTCTTTAATCATATCCTGGATATTTGCCTTAAGGTCAGCCCCGCTCAGTATCTTTCTTCTCTCGTCATAGATTACTTCGCGTTGCTTATTCACCACATCGTCATAGTCCACCAGGTGCTTGCGGATATCGAAGTGATAGGCCTCGACCTTCTGCTGGGCATTCTCGATAACCTTGCTCACCATACCATGCTCCAGAGGCGTGTCCTCATCGAACCCGGCCCACTCCATAAACCCCTTGACACGGTCGCCGCCGAACCTGCGCATTATATCGTCCTCAAGCGACACATAGAAGCGCGAGCTGCCGGGGTCTCCCTGACGTCCGGCACGGCCCCGCAACTGGTTGTCTATGCGCCTCGCCTCATGACGCTCCGTGCCTACAATATGCAGTCCACCCAGTTGAACCACTTTATTATGCTCCGCCTGCCACTCCTGGGGGTCTCTTCCCTCCGGGTTGCCGCCCAGGATGATATCCACGCCGCGCCCTGCCATATTCGTGGCGATGGTAACCGCTCCCGAGTGCCCGGCCTGAGCTACTATCGCCGCCTCCTTCTCATGGTACTTGGCATTGAGCACCTGATGCTGAATGCCCTTCTTTTGCAGCATCTGTGCCAGGTGTTCCGATTTCTCGATGGATACCGTGCCTACCAGCACCGGACGTCCTTCTTTATTCAGCTCTTCGATCTCTCTCACCACCGCCCGGAACTTAGCTTCCTCGTTCTTGTATATCTGGTCTTTGTATTCGTCTCGAATCAAAGGCTTATTTGTGGGAATAACCACCACATCTAGCTTATATATCTTGTCGAACTCCTCAGCTTCGGTAACCGCGGTGCCGGTCATCCCCGCGAGTTTATCATACATGCGGAAATAATTTTGGAAGGTGATGGTGGCCATGGTTATGCTTTCGCGCTGAATCTTCACACCTTCCTTGGCCTCTATAGCCTGGTGCAGCCCCTCGGAATAACGGCGCCCGAACATCAGCCTGCCCGTGAACTCGTCAACTATGATTACTTCTCCATCCTTCACCACATAATCACGATCTTTCTTATAGAGGGCATGTGCCTTCAGGGCGTTATCCATATAATGAGTGAGGCCGTAGTTGGCAGGGTCGTATAGATTGGGTAGGTGCAGCCACTGCTCCATCTTGGCGACCCCGCCCTCCGTCAGATTAACCTCGCGGGTGCGCGCCTCCTCAACCCAGTCTTCGCCCTGACGCAGCCGGGGAATCAGCTTGGCAAAGGTGTAATACTTCTGAGTGGACTCCTCAGCAGCGCCGCTGATGATAAGCGGGGTACGCGCCTCATCTATAAGGATGTTGTCCACCTCGTCGACGATGGCGTAATTGAGGTCACGCTGTACACACTGGGAAAGATCGCCCACCATATTGTCCCTGAGGTAATCGAAGCCAAACTCATTATTGGTGCCATATGTGACATCGGCTTCATAAGCCTGGTGGCGCGTGATGGGGCGCAGGTACTTCAGCCTCGGGTCCTCGGACTCGTAGGCAGGGTCGAACAGGAAAGCGGCCTCATGTTGTATGGAGGCAACAGATAAGCCCAGCGCATTATAAATCGGCCCCATCCATTGCACATCGCGCTTCGCTAGGTAGTCGTTCACAGTGACTACGTGAACGCCTTCGCCGGTCAGCGCATTTAAAGTAACCGGGAGAGTAGCCACCAGCGTTTTGCCTTCGCCGGTCTTCATCTCGGCGATCTTGCCCTGGTGGAGAACAGCCCCACCTATAAGCTGGACATCGAAGTGGCGCTGTTTTATAGTCCGTTTCGCAGCTTCGCGAACGGCAGCGAATACCTCGGGCAATAGAGAATCCAGCGAATCATCTTCTTCCAGGTGGGCTTTAAACTCTGCCGCCTTTGCCTTCAACTCATCATCGCTGAGCTTCTCGAACTCTGGCTCCAGCGCGTTTATCTTGTCGACTGCCGGCTGCAGCCGCCTGAGCTCTCGCTCGTTGGAATCTCCGATAAAACCGATAATCCGCTTGAACATGAATTCCCTCTACTGGAACATCGCGCCCACCGACAGTCCGGCGTGGATGCGATGTATAGCCTCACCGATTAGGGATGCCAAAGAAAGCACAGTGATTTTATTGATCTTTTTTAAGTCAGGCACAGGCACAGTGTCTGTAACCACCAGTTCCTTGAGATTGCTCGAGGCGATGCGCTGCACGGCAGGGCCTGATAGTATAGGATGTGTGCAACAGGCATAGACCTCGGTAGCGCCATATTCCTTCAGAGCTGCAGCAGCGCTTGTAAGCGAGCCCCCAGTATCCACTTCGTCATCCACAAGCAGTGCACGTTTCCCTTCAACCTCGCCGATAATGGTAAGTGTCTCCGATTTATCCACGTTGCCTATTCTGCGTTTCTCGACAATGGCCAGCGGGACATGGAGGCGGGCAGCGATATCTCGAGCACGCTTGGTGATGCCGATATCCGTCGCTACTACAACAAAGCTATCTACCGATTTCTCCGCGAAATAGTCACTGAGGATGTACATGGCAGTCAGTTCATCTACTGGAATATTGAAAAAGCCCTGTATCTGCCCGGCATGGAGGTCTACAGTCAGCACACGGTCAGCTCCGGCTACCGTGATCAGGTCAGCCACCAGCCTGGCCGTTATCGGCACTCGGGGCTGGTCTTTCTTATCGGTGCGACTGTAGCCATAGTAGGGCATCACTGCCGTAATCCTCCCTGCCGAGGCACGCCTCATGGCGTCAATCATTATCAGGAGTTCCATGAGATTCTTGTTGACAGGGGTGCATATAGGTTGAACAACAAAGACATCGCGCTCTCTAACATTCTCCAGGATTTTAACAAAGATGTTCTCATTGCTGAATTCGAACACCTCAGCCTTGCCCAAAGATATGCTCAAATAATCGCAAATCGCCTGTGCCAGCTTCGGATGGGCATTGCCAGTAAAAACCTTCAACTCGTCAAACACTTTCATCCCCCTTACAAGTGATGACCCTACTCATTCTACCAAACAAATATAGCACAAACGAATTTGACGGGCAATCAAGTCTGCACTGCGCTATCTCAGTGATAGGAGAGGCCTCAGAGGTATCTGCCGGATGATCTAATGTCAAACCTTATCGCTTCGCTTCGCGCACTATCTTATCGATGACAGGGGTAATATCTCTGGATGTGTCGACGGCAAAGTAGTTGCGGCTGATCCGCTCTACCCGGTTCCTCATCTTCTGGTAAATACTCCAACCTGCATCCGACTTATCTTCGCGATTCACACCTTCCGCCCTACCCTGAAGGCGCTGCCGCACCAGTTCCCGGGGTGCTTCCACCTGGACCAGGATAAGCTTTGCCTGGAGACGCTGTGCTATACGGTACAGAGGCTCCCGATGGTGCTCGACAAGGTTAGTGGCATCAAGGATGACTGATATCCCGCTGCCGAGGAAGTCTTCAATAAGACGATGGCATGCAGCGAAGAGGCGGTGGCTCTCTTCAGCGCTGTAAGTAGGAATTGGAAATAGCTGCTTGCGCAAAGCGTCGCTCTGTATGACAACGCTGGGCAGCCGCTCAGCTAGCTTGCGGCTGAAATAGGATTTCCCCGTTCCTGGCAAGCCACTTACTATGACGAGCGCCGGTTTGACTACAGGTTCTGGAAGTTCGCTCAGCGCCTTCTTTAGCTCTCGTACGTCGCTGGCAACTCTTTGAGAATCCATCATCTCATCATAATTCGATAACGCCTATCGAAACAATGGTACTTAGGTACCTACACCGAACAAACAAGACATTACTTAATGATACAATGCCCGTCAACAGAACTCGACTATATCTCGCTTCTATCGAAGAGCAAACGGTTTATCAACATGCTGTTCTTCCATGATGGCTTACGTAAGTCCTCGCTCAATTTGGCGGTGAGCCTTCTCGCCATAATCATTACGAAAAGAGCAACAAAGGCGAATACCACATCTCGTGGTTGGCCCACTGCCCAGGCAGCTAGAGGCATCACCGCGAAACACCCTGCCATACCCAGGGGTAGGCTCAAACTGGGCGGCCCTCCGAACCTTAGTTTCTCGCTCAGAGTCTGGCCTTTCCGCAGGAACCGGGGGATTGTTCTAACAGCGGCTCCTATTATTACAGGCACCAAAGAGATAAACATGGCATAGGTAGCCAGTGTGCCCGACATCGCCAAGCCTATGCTGTTTCCCCTCTCCCCATCGAACTTCAAAAACACAGGCCACATCTGCCCCGCCACAGCGGCAACTCCGGCGAACGCAACCCAACCAGGATCAAAGCCGAACGCATTCCGCGCCACCAAAACAACGATGACCGCTTTGGCGAAATCAAAGGTAACCCCGACAAAACCCTGGACACGCCCCACATTTCGCCACAAGGCGATGTGCATATCATCGTACTCTCTTAGGTCTACACCATGAAGCCTACCTAACAGATACAACAAAGGAAACGAACCTAAAATATAAGAGCCTATGATAAGGCCAACTTCATCCCACATCTTTTTTCTCCTCGCTATAAAAAGCGATAGCGAGTGTTCCAGGGCCAGCCTGCACACCCATGGTCGGCGCTGCCTTTCAACAGTTCGCGACCGTTACTCATCTCACGCCCACTACCTCGTACTACGAGGTGTTAGTATATCACGGGCCGATGTGTAGTCAAGCGTTTCGCAATCTAACCGAATAAGCAGGCATCAAGGGCTTGGCATGGCCTAAAGCATGTGATAAAATTTCATTCGGCGGGCAAAAGGAGGTATCATGCCTGACGTTACAACTGAATTGCCACATCGCGAGATATTCTTCGACATACGATTCGGCTGGATAGTCTATATCTTGGCTGCTATTGCGGTGGTGGCCTTCGTCTACGCGGTTTATCACCGCTATCGCCTCTGGAAAGTAGCTAAGAAAAGCAATGACCCTACCGGTCAAGGAAAGAGATTCGTAACTTTCCTCTACACCGGTTTTGTCGATGGCTTCGTCCACAGGAGAATAATTCGAGACTTCTACCCCGGCTCGATGCACGCCCTTCTGTTCTGGGGCTCCTTGCTTCTTCTCCTGGGAACTGCCATGGATGTGATTAACCACTATATCACAAGACCACTGGGCGCCGATTTCCTGCAGGGCAACACTTATCTCGCTTTCTCCTTCCTCACCAACCTCGGCGGCGTAATGCTCCTGGTAGGAGTAATCATAGCTTTTGTCCGGAGATACATCCAGAAACCTTCGAGACTTGACAATATACTCGATGATGCCACCGCATTGACTTTCATCTTCGTCATCGTACTCACCGGCTTCATACTGGAAGGCCTTCGTATCCGCGTGACGAACTACCCTGCTTCATTTGATGAATGGAGGTTCCTGGGTTTCGCCTTCTCCAAAGCTTTCGCTGGCGGCTCCCATTTGGTCGGCTGGTATCAGGGCTTATGGTGGTTCCACACGGCACTGGTAATAGGAGCCATCATCTACATCTCGCTCGCTTTCCACAGGCTCACGCACATTATCGTCTCGCCCGTCAACGCATACTTCAGGTCGCTGATGCCCAAGGGTGCTCTGGCAACAATCGACCTGGAGAACACAGAGACGTTCGGCGCCTCCAAAATCCAGGACTTCACCTGGAAAGATATGCTTGACTTCGATTCCTGCACTCGCTGCGGCCGCTGCCAGGACAACTGCCCCGCTCATCTCAGCGGGAAACCTCTCTCACCCAAGAAGGTGATTCAGGATTTGAAAGCCCTCTTTGTGGAAAAAGCGCCGCTTCTTCTCAAAGCACCGGCCGCAACAGCCGTAGCCACAGCCACCGCCGATAATCCGGGCGGAGGCAGTAACCCAGGCGGGGGCCAGGAGCCCTGCGAACCTGAACGCAAGATGATCGGCGATATAATTACCGAGGACGTAATCTGGGCGTGCACCACCTGCCGCGCCTGCCTCGAGCAATGCCCCGTCTTTATCCAGCCCATGCAGAAGATCGTTGAGATGCGGCGCAATCTGGTGCTGGAGCAGACTCAATTCCCTGAGACTGCCATGGGAGCCCTGAGAAGCATGGAGCAGAGGGGACATCCCTGGCGAGGCACTATGGCCACCAGGATAGACTGGGCCGATGGCCTCGGTATTAAGCCGCTATCCGAAAATAAAGACGTAGACATACTTTACTGGGTCGGCTGCACCGGAGCATTGGAGGAACGAAATATGAAGGTGGCGACCGCAGTAGGGAAGATATTTAAGGCCGCAGGGGTCAACTTCGGCATACTGGGTAACGAGGAGACCTGCTGCGGTGAACCTGCGCGCAGGATAGGCAATGAATACCTGTACCAGACATTAGCTCAGCAAAATGTGGAAATACTCAACGGCTATGGGGTGAAGAAAATCGTCACCTCATGCCCTCACTGCTTCAATACCATCAAGAACGAATACCCTCAGTTTAAGGGCAACTTTGAGGTTGTGCATCACACCGAGTTTATCGCAGACCTGCTCAAACAAGGCAAACTTACCATCGCCCAGAAACTGGACAAGAAGGCCACCTACCATGACTCCTGCTATCTGGGCAGGTACAATGATATATACAAGGCGCCGCGAGAAATCCTGCGCTTTGTCACTGGAGTAGCCCCATTGGAAATGACGCATCGGAAGAGCAAAGGCTTCTGCTGTGGCGCAGGCGGCGGCAGGATGTGGATGGAAGAGCAGATAGGTAGAAGAATCAACCAGATGCGAACCGAGGAAGCTATCAATACCAAAGCCGAGATATTAGCTTCGGCTTGTCCCTACTGCCTCCAGATGTTTGAAGACGCAATTAAGGCCCTTGAGGCGGAGGGCAAGTTAAAAGCTATGGACCTCGCTGAAATACTGGCAGCGCAAATCCAGTAAATAATTGCGAGTCGTCTCACAAAGTAAGGGGCGTTCAATTGAACGCCCCTACAAATTTTCATACAGGCCCACTATATTTTGGCGTACTCTCGGAATTTTATACGCAGGTAGCCGCCAATTCCCCAGAGGATATACAGAGGCACTTTCCACTGATGCAGTATGCGCGAGTAGTCCCACGCAGACTTGGGGAAGGTAATCGCAAAATATAGCCAGGCCACCGCAAGCTGCGGCTTAGCGAAATGCTTGTCCATGAACAGAAACTGGCCCCTTGTGGCATAATACACGGGCATCCCCATAAGCCTATCCCTTTTACCTATCCCGAAGCCTTTATGCCAGATCCTGGATTCCGGCACAAAAAGGACTTTGAAGCCTTTTCTGGCAGCGCGGACACAAATGTCGACATCCTCCCACCCAAAGAAAAATCTCTCGTCAAGCATGCCTACAGTCTGCAACACGTCTCGTGAGATAAACATGAAACACCCGCTTATCCAATCCACCTTCGCTATCTCGTTAAACTGTCCCTTGTCCGCTTCGCCGCTGCCCTTGATGGGCGTTCTGCCCGTCCTGTAATTGATGACACCCCCGGCAAACCATATCAACTCGGGAAGCTCGTAGCAAAGAACCTTGCCTCCGGCTATGCCCACACTCTTATCGCTCTGGGCCACCCTGACCAGACTTTCCAGAAAATCGGGCGCCACTACCGTATCGTTGTTCAACAGAACTACATAATCAGCTCCTCTGGCCAGAGCATCCTTAATCCCTATATTGCATCCCCCGGCAAACCCTGAGTTCCTGTCATTCAAAATTAACTTGATGGAATCTCCGAATCTCTGCTTCAGCAGGCTGACATCGTCTCCCACAGAGCCGTTATCTACCACTGTCACGTCAAAGTTAGGGTAAGTTGCCTTTCTGAGGGATTCCAGACACTCAGCGCTGTCGCTGAAATTGTTCCAGTTTACTGTGATTACGCATACTTTGGGGGAAGACATCATAAGCGGCTCTCGGGTTGTTTCCTCGCTACAGCGATTATGTATGCCGACGATATAAGCTCATCGTTGTTAAAGTCATGCACATAATAGTTAGTCCGATCCACTGAATTATCCGCCAGTTTAACATCGCATTGCCCGTACAACGTGATATGGGCAAAATACCTGCGCAGCAGACGGTAAAACTCTTCCGGCCAGAATTCCTTAACGTGAAAAGTGTTTATAGGCTTTGCCAGGTTCGGGGAAAAGATTCTCCTATTGGGAGTCGAACAAATCAGCAAGCCACCTTCCTTAAGCACCCTGCGGCACTCAGCCAAAAACTTCCTGTACTGCCTCATATGCTCTATGGTCTCGAAGGAGACAACGACATCAAAAGCATTATCTGTGAAAGGTAACTTGATGGCGTCAGCGCAGACGAAGCTTGCTTTGTTATTCTTGCCGAACCTCTCCCGAGCATAATCTACCGCTGCCATTGATATGTCTACACCAACAACCTCCCCTGTCCCCTTCTCCATCATATATCCCGCACCGTAGCCCGTCCCACACGCCACATCCAGAACAACCTTATTCTCAGTCAGGCTTGCAGCAAAGATATATCTATATATATGCTCATCGTAAATTGTCTGAGGAGTCTTGCCCGGCACAACGCGTTCCCCGGTGAATTCGATATCCGTTCGATACATATTCTGCAATTCCGTCTGATAATTAGTTAACGACTAATTAAGAGATGATATCTCGTTTATTTTACCACACGAGAGACAGAAAAAGCATATGACTTGCCCAGAGATTCACCCTTGTAAATGTGGACAAGCTCGGCAAAATAGTTTATATTCTCGCCAGAACAAAATGATGATATGTTTTGCTGGTTGAAAACGTTCTGAACCACTCAAGGAGGACTCCATGGAGAACAAGAAGGCTGAGGAAATACGGAAGAAGGCTGAATCCGATGCAAGCAAGATGCTTAAAGAGGCCGAACTGAAAGCACGCCTTATTATCGATGACGCCAGGAAGAAGGCCGACGCCGAGGCAGGCAAGCCACTTAAAGAGGCTGAGCAGAAGGCACGCGTCATCATTGAGGAGGCCAAGAAAAAGGCCGAAACTGAAGCAGGCAAGCCACTTAAAGAGGCCGAACAGAAGGCACGCCTGATTATCGAGGATGCCAGGAAGAAGGCTGACGCCGAGGCAGGCAAGATAATCGCTGAAGCTCAGCAAAAGGTACGCTTGATTACTGAGGATGCCAGGAAAAAGGCTGACGCCGAGGCAGGCAAGATAATCGCTGAAGCTCAGCAAAAGGTACGCTTGATTACTGAGGATGCCAAAAGCAAAGCTGATGTTGGAGCCAAGGCAAATAAGATAATCGCTGAAGCCGAGCAAAAAGCGCGTCATATTATCGAAGAAGCAGAGAAAATAGCTGCGGCCCCTGCCGAGCAAAGGCCCCAACTGGCCGCGAAGGCCGTTAGGGAACAGGCGACCCCAGAAACAAAAGGAAAAACAGAGCAGCCCGCCTCTTTTAAGAAGCGTGTGGAGATAGTGATAGCACCACCTGTAGATTTCGCCCAACTCGAAAAATTGCGGACTTACCTGCAGCGCCTTCCCGACCTGCGCATCCTCTCAATAGGCGGCTCTCCGGCCGGCGGCACCCAAATCTCCATGGCGATGGACAAACCAGCCCCCATTGTCGAGAGTTTAAGAAAGATGGACGCCGTGCAGGAAGCAATAGAAGAGGAGATGTTCGCCTCTCACCCACTGGGAGATATTCTGAAAAAGGCCATGCCTGGCTCCCAGGCGAAACGGTCTCCTGAAGAGCAGAGGGTCTTGGTGGTGCTAAAAAAGGTCTAGCAGGCTTCCATCACCATGTCATTGCGACGCCATCCGAAGCAGGCCGCGGCAATCTCACTGTCCCCATTCGCATTTATAAGTACGAGGAGATTGCTTAGTCACTAAGTTCCTCGCACTGACATTCGCATAAAAAAAGGAGCCCTCCCGCAAGCGGGAGGGCTCCTTTATCAGCACCTTAGATTTAGAATAACACCTTAACCCTTAACAGTGGACTCCCCGATATCTATCCAGCCCTGACGCAGCGCCAGCACCACAGCGTGGGTGCGGTCATTGGCATCCAGCTTGTCCAGAATGGAAGTGACATGATTCTTTATCGTCTGCTCGCTGATGCCCAGGACATGGGCAATCTGCTTGTTAGAATAGCCCTCAGCTACGTACTTCAATGTCTCCGTCTCCCTAGGCGTAAGCGGCGTGGCCAGCGTCTCCATAGCCTTGCCCATCAGCGACACATCCTGGAATTGCCTTAATACCTGCTCAGCCACCCGGGGCCTGCCCAGCAGGGCTTCATTTATGGGGCGCTCCCCTTTGACAATCCTCCTGATAGCCGAAGCCAACTCCTCGGCAGAAACGTCCTTGCTCAAATAAGCCACTGCACCCGACCTGATTGACTGGAAGAGCTGGTCATCATCAGGTAACGAGGTAAGTGCCATTACTGCTACCCGAGGACAGCGGGTAGTGATTTGCCGCCCCAGGTCGAGTCCCCGGAGCAAGGGGAGATCGACATCCAGCAGTGCCACATTGGGCGTAAACGCCTCTATTAAAGCCAGGGCCTCAGGGCCGGGAGCGCAATCGCCCACCACCTCGATCTCCTTAGCGCAAGCAGCAAGCCCTTGTCGAATACCATGGCGGTAAAGCGCCTGTCTGTCAACCACAAAAACCGTGATTCTGTCCACTTTTATACCCCCTGCGATTCAAACCTGGTAAAATAGCCTCAGCTACAGAAACTATCATAAGATACGGAGCGTGTCTATAGTACTTTTCTCCTATTTTGTCAAGTTTTGTGCTTCTTTCTACACCTTTTCTAACGTTTTGTCAAGTAAATTGACTATTCATCTTAGTCTCAGCCTGCTCTAAGCCTAATATAACGCCAGCCTTTCAGCCAGTCCATAGATAATTGTATCTATTAAGGGAGGACGAAATGGTCTTAAGCTTTCCTCTCAAACCTCCCATTAAGGGGCAGCCTTGCACCCCTACGCTTTATGTCATTGCGAGCGTAGCGAAGCAATCTCACCGTTCATTCCCTCCCCCACCGAGATTGCTTCGTCGCTGCGCTCCTCGCAAAGACATACCGGGTGCCGCCTTTTTGTTCTATGTCATGGCGAGGCCATCCGAAGCAGGCCGCGGCAATCTCACCGTACCCTTTCATACCTTCTGCCCATGTCATTGCGAGCGTAGCGAAGCAATCCCATCGCGCCCTTTCCCTATCTATGAGTACCCGGAGATTGCTTCGTCGCTGCGCTCCTCGCAAAGACATACCGGGTGCCGCCTTTTTGTTCTATGTCATGGCGAGGCCATCCGAAGCAGGCCGCGGTAATCTCAACGTCCTGACAGCCCCTACAATGACAAAGGGCGCGGTTCCCGCGCCCCTGCATACTCACTCTGCTCACGGCCGAATGCCGGAACATTACATGCTCACGGATACTGGCCTGCGAAGCCGGCGTACCACTTACCGCCATACAGGAACACCCCGTAGACCGTGCCGTGTTCTCCTACTATCCAGGTATTGGTTCCGGTTCCTGCAGGAGAGTTGAGCCTGCTGCACGACCTCGGCAGCGGATTAAGATATGGTCCGGTCTCCCCCGCCAGGGGTGAGCTGTTACCGCGGGGGACTGCATGGGGACCAGGGGGACAAGGGCTGCCACTGCCTGGCGAGTTGACCAGCAATGGCATCCAGATCGCAGCATCTGTTATGTCAGGCGTAGAAGCAAAGTCGCTGCCATTCATCACTACCCGCACCGTATACTTGCCCATAACAGTCTTATTGCCCAGGTAGAGGCTAGAGGCATTGCCCGACGCGGTGGGGTAGTTATTCACAGAAGTATAAGGGCCCGGTTGGTTCCAACCGTCTGCGCTGCCGCCTGTGCTACTGTAAGCATGCGTGTCTGCGTAGAAAACAGACACCGCTGACTGTATCGTTCTCTCGTCCGTAGCATAGCCCTCCGCCTCGCCCCGCCCGGTCAATCCCACCACATTGACCACAACCACCGCCGTCACTATGCCCAGGATCGTCAGCACAAGTATCAACTCTATCAGGGTGAAGCCACGCTCCGACCGCCTAAGCTCTTCTATGTTTCACCTCAAACGCCAATATCATAAGGCTTTTGCCCTCATACCTGCCTGCAACATATATCATACCAAACGTGCTCCCCAGCACAATCCCCAAAAAGTAAGGGTTCCCCCCACCGCCGAGATTGCTTCCTCGCTGCGCTCCTCGCAATGACAACCTGTGGACACAAAGAGAGCCCGCCTCGGGCGGGCTCTCTTTAAAACTGTCTTACATTAAACGCTTCTCTCGGCTATACCATGCATCACGGATAACTGCCTTTGAAGCCGGCAAACCAGTGACCTCCGCTATCCGGTGTGTATGCACCGTACACAGTGCCGTTCTTGCCCACTACCCAGGTATATCCGCCGCCGGGTTGCGTATTGCCGTTCCCACGGTCATTGAGACCCGCAGCTGTCTCGGACCATTGCGAGGACTTCGGTATCTTCTGCAGATAGAGTCCGGTCTCGTGAAGGATTACTGAAACGCCGGCTCCGCGATCCGTGGTTCCAGTGAGGGAAGTTTGGTCACCAGCCTGGTTAACCAACAATCCCATCCAGATGGCGGCATTTTGGATATCCACAGTCGTGGCGTTACCACCGCCTGCAGTTGCATCCATTTCCAACTCATAGTTCTTTTCAGTTATTAGAGACGTGTCATAGTTGGAAGCGCTGAGTATGATGTGATGGTCAGCAAACAAGCCTATAGCGTCGGGATAGTAGTTATTTGCTGTGATGTTCCCTTCATCGCCCCATACCGAGGTTAAATTTCCGTCGGCGTCCTCCGCTCCATAAGTGAAGCCGGAGTGGGTATCAGCATAGAAGGCAGTCGTCGCAAGCTGGATGACCTCACTGTCAGTATTGTAAGCCTGCTTGCCTCCTCTCCCCATCAAGCCCACTACGTTAGGGATGACCACCGCTGCCAAGACGCCAAGGATTGCTACCACGATCAGCAGCTCGATCAGGGTGAAGCCTTTCTCGCCTCTCTTAAAACTCTTCATGTTTCACCTCCTTTCTTGTATATTTTTTATGCTTACAGGCTAACATAGCCTTGAACGCGTGTCAACATTACTTTCGTCACATCCCGCTTCCCCTCTAGTACTTCAGTACTTATCTCGAGCTATATCTACCGAGACCAGCGCCGCGCTGTCTATGCGCCATACCCCTTCGTCCGAGTATCGCGGCAAAACAGAAATGAAGTGGGGATAGAAGCTGTAGGTCTTCCCATCCTTCACAAAACTGGCATTGAAATCTATGGAGACATTGCCCTGAAGCGGCAAGCCGCCGTCCGCCGTAGGCCACTCCCCCGATTGAAGAAGATAGGAATCAACAGCGGTTTTAATCTCGCGCAAATCAACGTCCAAAGCCGACTCCCGTGCCTTGGTGAAAAAACCACGGACCAGCAGTATCACCACAGCCACCAGGATAATGAATATAATCAGGGCGATCATCAGCTCCATGAAGGTGAACCCGCCCTGCCTGTTCCTTTTCCGCATCATATTACTCATCATCGCACCCCCACATCATTGCGAGGCCATCAGAAGGACGCCGCGGCAATCTCTCATAACTCCTCATATAAATCACGCCACTCTCTATTCATACTATTCACCAAGTTAATCTTCTTTTCCCTCGAACCGGCCTTTAACTGCTTTTCTCTCAAGATAGCGCCCTCTATGTCAGTACACATCTCGTAGTACACCAGCTTGGTGATGTTATATCTCTTCGTAAATCCTTCAACAAGCTTTTCTTTATGCTGGTGCACCCTTCTTCTTAAGTCGTTCGTAACGCCTGTATATAGTGTAGTATTCCGAACATTAGTCATTATGTAAACATAATATTGCCTATCCATATCTTCTGAGTACCATGAGATTGCTTCGTCGCTGCGCTCCTCGCAATGACATATTGACTTTCCCCCATGACATTTCCTCCCAGCCACTTTTTCTATGTCATTGCGAGGCCATCCGAAGGAGGCCGCGGCAATCTTACCTCGACCCTATAGACCACCAATCGTGAAAAATCCTATCCCCCCAGACAAGAGCCACCATAGCCCCCACCGCCAGGAACGGCCCATACGGTATAGCAGCCTTCCCGCTCTTCACCAGCCGCGAGGCCAGCAGGAATACAGCCACAATCCCGCCGATTATAATGCCCACGAGCAGCGCCACTACCACCAGCGGGAAGCCGCTCATCAGGCCGATGAAGGCAGCCAGCTTCACATCCCCGTAACCCATGCCGCGGCCCCGCGTAAGCAGATAGGGCAGCAGCATCAGCACAAATCCCACCGCGCCTCCCAGCAACGCGCTGAGGACGAAACCGGGGCCGACTTTAGGCCAGAACTCCTCGAATCCGCCCCAGAAGAACGCGAAGGCGAAAGCGAGTAGCATTGCCGGGAACACCACGATGTTCAGTATCAGCTCCTGCTCCAGGTCGATGGCGAAGATAACGATGAAAATAGCAGCATAGATAACAGCGAAGGCAAGCTCACTGCTCAGGCCGTAGTGCCATGCCAATAAGGCAAAGATAGCGGCAGCAGCAAACTCTACAATGGGCAATCGCAGAGGGAGGCGCGCACCGCAGTAGCGGCAGCGTCCCCTCAGCCAGATGTAGCTGAACACAGGCACCAGGTCGATTGCCTTAAGGCTTCGATTGCAGCTATCGCAATGCGAGCCGGGCTTGACTATGGACCTGCCTTGAGGAAGGCGGTCAATACATAAATTGAGGAAGCTGCCTACCGCCAGGCCGAGCACAGCAAAGCAGACCGCTATTATAGCTGACATTATCCTCTCTCAATTCGCTTTGAATGACACCCTTACTTTGCGAGGAGGGGCATCCGCCCTGGCGGGTGCCCCTCCTAATTATCTCCGCCCTGTATCTACCCGGGCACCTATCCTACCACTTCCCTTTGAGCATCAGCCCCACGTTTACCAGACACTGTTCCAGGGGGAAATTCTGGGGACACCCTGGCGGAAGCTCAATGGGTGCCACCTTGTGTCCGGTAGCCTGCGCCAGCCTGGGGGCCATCTCGGGGTCGAGAGCAAGCCCTCCGCTAAGATAGATAGAGGACTCAGCAGTTATGTTGGAATCATGATGGCTGCGGTTGTAATAATCTATAGTGAAAGGAAGCTCCCGAGCAAGGTACTGCCAGGCTGACTCCGGGCTCGGGCTGACATCCTTCACCGGAATGCCGCGGAACATGCCCGGAAAGGACCTGTCGACGATGACTATCTCGATGCTATCGATCTCGCCGTGTACAATGATGCCGTCCTTACAGTTGACGGCTCGGGCTAAGGCGAATGGTTTGAGCTCCATGCCTTTTAGCTTTACCCCCGCAGTGCGACAGACTTCCACCATATTGATGACGTTGTTTCTGGGCACGGCCAGGGCATAAATCTGCTGCCTCTGGCCCGCTGTGCCCCCACTGGACAACGGCCGCCAGTAAATATAGTCCGCATCTGCAGCACCCGGCATGGCCCGTTTCAACTCCCTTTCCACCACCTCCTTCAGTTTCCCTCCCTTCACTTTGGGGAGTATCAGCACCTGACTGGCGCTGCCTGCGCTGGACAAAGCAGCTACCACGTCGTTGCGTGGGATGCCCTTCTCCTGAATCGCCTGGGCCATGATCTTGCCTATCTCCTGAGGGGCAGCTACCAGCCCGTCTCTCACGAAATTGGGATTCAGGGGAATACTATACCAGCCTTCGATTCTTTTTCCGGTAAAGGTAAGCATCTTCAGCGATAAGCCTTCGATTGTGAACGCCATCCCCTGACCGCTAAAAAGCCCCATTTTTGCCCCCCCTTCAGCCTCCCGCCCCTGGCAGAAGGTTGAAGATATTATTTTCAGGCCAATCATATTCGCCACATCAGGACTTCGCCAGAATAACCACGTTAAACGAGCCCGTAAACTTGCCCCCGCTTAGACTGAAAGATGCATTCTTAATACTCAGGCTGGGGAACGTCCCGTTTTCCAGGTAGCTTAAAAATGAATCCATCGCCGTATAGTCGCTCGCGGTTATGTTTACAACTATATCATACTCAACGTACTTTGTCCCGCCAACTGTCTGCGTGCCAACCGACCCCTTGGGGGTGAGGCTGACAATACTTATGCCGTAATTGCTTGCCCCCGTTGTTATGTAAGCGCTCAACTCAACACCGGGAAAAGAGGCGGGGAAACTGGGAGTGTCCGTCGACTTCAACTGTGCTTCCTCAGCCTGCAGCTTTGCCACATCATACCTGTCCTGCGCAAAAGTCAAATTCACCCTGGCGCTCGCCAACTGCTTCTCAACCTTCGCCTGCTCGGCTGCTGACGAATGCGAGCCCGAGTAAAAGACAACCATAACGATGACCAGGGCGACAATGATAGCGATGAAAGCAGCCAATCTGGCATTGCCTTTAATTAATGCAACTAAATCGTTTATCTGAGTCATCCGCCACCCCCAAGCACAACGCTTACAGTCAGCGAGAACGACCCGCCGCTGCTATACGTTGGCAACCCCGTAACAGAGAACCTGGGGTCACTTTCCAGAGCACTTACGTAGTCAGAGAGAACAGCGTAGCTTGAGGCGCTTCCCGTTATTGACAGGGTACTGTCGCTCTTAATACTCTGAGTAATGGAACTGATGCCTACCCGCCCCGAGGCAAGGGAGTACACCCTATCCAGCGCATCCCCTAAAAGCACCCGGGAAGCCACAAAAGCGTCGTAGCTCTGCTTCGCTGCCTTTAGCTGGGTGATGGAGTTAGTGAGCTGCACCGCCTCAGGGTCACTTGACAGGGCCGTGATTTGCTGCTGGGTGGTTTTTATCTCACCCTGCATCTTGGTGATCTCGGCCTGGCTATCGCTCTTTGCCTGGAAAAAGTGATAGCAGCCAAAACCCAGAAGCAGGATAACGACTATCAGGGCAACCGTCTTGGTATCTATCAGAGGTTTGGGTCGCAGCTCTTCCGGGAGGATATTGATATCAATATTCATACCTTTTCTTTCTCCCATCCGATTAGAATAATCGCCTAGATGTTAACGTGTCCACAAACGATTTGCAATAACCCAAATTTCCTCCCCCCATAGCCCTTTCCCCCTGAGCCATTCTCAGCGAGGAGCGTTCGAGTTCAGTTGAACGCCCCCACACACCCTTTACACCGCCGGTCGCTAAAAACGACCTCTCAATTACGTACTCCTATCCCTGACTATTATTCCAGCACGATGTAGCTATCGACATTAACCCCTGTAGGTATTAGAATAGGAGGCCCCTGATAGGGAGGCTGCGGTTCCTCCCCTCCCGGCTCTGTCACCGGAATATTCGCATACGGTAGGCCTGGAATATTCTGTATTGCTGGATCATATACAATATAAGATCTTTTTGTTGCATTGCTTCCCGTATCCTCCTTTATGGCAGTGATTTGCTGCGCCACAATGGCTCCGTACACCTTAGCGCCATTATGAACCCAAACTCTGCCATTCGGAGCATACAATGCCCCGTGGATGATGCTGTTATTCCAGCAAGTAATACTACCGTTTACGGACATGATGAGGGGCATGGCCTGGTCAACCTGCGCATTGACATTGCCGTATATGGTTACATCACCAACTGCAACCAGCACCGCAGGAGTAGCAGGAGTGCTAGTACCGGTCGTGACATTACCACCATTCTTTACGGTTATCGTACCAGTTACATAGACTGTACCATCCAATACCAACGTGCCGCTGCCTTCAACAAGCAAGTTACCATTTATGTAAGTTGGACCTAGATGCAGAGGAGAATTACTATTCTTAACGGTCTCATCACCGTCTATCGTCCAGTGCCCTGGCCCTGTAGTGGCATTGCCGTAGTATGCCGCATCTGGATTTTGCGGCGGGGGGCCAATAGCCGGCATTATAGGCTGAGGCACATTCACCACCTGAATCAGCTTCTCTGAGTTCCCGACGTGCACGGTGGGCTGCAAATAGTTCAGATAGTGGGCCACACCCTCAATCGTGCCGGTACCATTTATATCATGATTGGCGTACGCACTCTGGTTAATTACACCGAAAACATTCACGTCATTGTCGGCATAGGCAGAGCTCTGTACGGAACCGCTATTACTCACAGTGATGTTCGCTTGGGCATAGGCATCGCCCTTAATACCTTCGCTACCGCTGAGTGTGATGGACTTGTTGCCCCAGGCATTTTCCCAAATAATAGATCCTTGATTGAGCAGCAAGTTTCCAGTAGTACTGGCATTGCCTATAATCCAGCTCCCTTCGTTCAACACCAAGTCTCCCACGGAGTAAACATTGCCATAAATGTAGTTGTTTCCTCCTAGGAGATTGATTGGACCATTGACAAAGACGTCACCTGTTACATTGCCTTGCTTAATATCTACTCCGACCCCATACGCAAGACTGCCCATGGCATAGGAGAAAGGATTATTGGAGACACAGCCAGAGGGCTTGATTATCGGGGGAGGTGTTATCCACGACCCCTCCAACGTTATGTTCCCCTGGGTGCAATGGACTCGCACCTTAGCGTGAGTGAGCGTATCCAGGTTGGTAGCGGTGGATTCAACATAATATGTGTAATTCCCGCTCGCCACGTCCCGTTGTACCATGACCCCGACCTGGCAATTATTTACGGCATTGCTTAATGTATATGTTCTTGCATCGTCGTCGGTGGAGTTACCGGCAGGGAAAGTATTGCCAGGTTTTGTAATATTGCCGTCGCTTATTATCCACATCAAGGCGTCCTCAATGCCTGTGTCAGCAGCATACAATTCCTGCATCCTCTCCTGCCGTACCTGGCTAGTATGCACTCCAGCGTAGGCGGAAGCCAAAAAAGGAGTAATTACCAGCGCCGCCAGCATCATTAATGCTACAACCCAGACGAGGATCTGTCCCTTTTCATCTCTCATCAAGCCAGATTTGTTTCTCATCTCCCGCCTCCCGTGATTACCGGACTATCCGCCACTCACCCAGGTAAAGTTACCCGCTCTGGGGCTTATCTCGTATATACCGCTTGCCTGTTTCTGGTTGACCTTTGCGGTCACTTCTAATACTAGCTTATACGTATCGTACGTTTCATCGCCCACTTGATGAGAGCCAATTTGCTGTGGCTGATACATCGTCGTCCCTTGAGGGTCAAGGTACTGGGCAACCGTTAGGTTCCCCGAGTCCTCAGTGCTATACCTGTACAGGCTCAGCAGGTCTCTGCCCAGGTTGTCTTTCATGTCTTTAACGCCATAAGTAACCGTGTATGTACCGGCCTGCGGGTCCTCCAAGGTCAAGGTCAGAACAAAGGGAAACCCCACAACTGTATAACCGGCATCCGTAGTATAATTGCTCAGGGATATACTCTGAGCCTGGACAACATCCTCCCCAATCCAGAAGCTCACGTACTGCACCTGGAGGTCAGCCAGCCATTGATCCGATTCCTCGCCGGTGCCAACCACCATGTAGTACATAAGCGCTGCGGCGCCCACAAGAACTACAGCCCCTACAGAGATAGCCACCACTAGCTCAACCAGTGTAAAACCTAGCTGGCTCCTCTTCTTTTGCTTCCGGTACGCAAAGCGACTCACCATCCTCCTCACCGAGCCACCTTATAGTCTGTGCTTACCAGCAAATTTTTGGACTCATCTGGCCGTTGTGCAAGACCATAATAGACCGTAACCGTTATCAGTTGAATACCGTAATCGTTCTTGTATACTACTGGTTCTTTTCCCAGGTCTTTCTCAATCTCCTTACCTGTCTCCGGGTCTATCGGCCAAGCCTCAACATCGCACCAAAACCCTCCAACGTCAACAGGAATGACGTCATAGCCGTCGAGACTCACGAGGGGGTATGTCACATTGCCTAGGTTGTAGTCCTGGCTCTTGATATACTCAAACTCGCTTCGGGTCAGGTTCTCGGCAATCCTTATCTGGTTCGCTCTGAAATGAGCATTCGAGACTGCAAGCATGGCAGCAGGCACAGAGCCAACCAAAAATGCGAGGACTACAATAGCTATCACTACTTCAACCAGGGTAGCGCCACCAGAAGCACTACCGAAAGCCTTGAGGGGAACTCGCTTACAACGCGTCAACGTGCACCACCCCTTCCCTGCCCTTTAGGTTCCGGGTAAAGCCCCCACCAGGGAGTAGATAGAACTGAATAGGGTTACAGCAATGAGGCCTATGATTAGCCCCACGCCAATAGTCAATGCCGGCGTCAGTGCCCCTGTAACCTGAGATATGGCCCTCTCCGATTCCTCCTCGTAGTATGCGGAGACCTTGAGCAGGTGGCTTTCCAGACTACCTGATTCCTCGCCCACACCTATCATCTCTGCCATCAACTGAGGGAAAATAGGATCGGCAGCTATCGCCTGGGAGAATAGTTTGCCATCGCCCACTCTAGTGCGCACGTTAGCCACCGCATCTTTCAGCACGAGACTATCGGTTGTCTCCGAGACAAGCCTCAGGGCATCGAACAGAGATACACCACCCCCTACCAGCATGCCCATATTTCTGTTGAATCTGGCCAGCCCTCCTTTAAGCGTGGCGCCTCCTATTAAAGGTATCTTCAATATGAAACGGTCCCTGGCCTTTTTCCCTGACTCCGTCTTGGTATACAAAACGATTACGATGACTAAAACCACCACTCCCAAGATCATCCATATGAAATTGGCGCTGAAAAAATCGCCCACGGCAATAAGCCCCCTGGTCATAGGCGGCAATTTTGATCCAAACTCCTTAAACATTTTGGTTATCGCGGGCACCACAAAGGCCAGCATTATAACTATAGCGCCGACGGCAAGAAGCAACACAAACGTTGGATATGCCAGGCTACCTTTGACCTTTCTGGCTGTAGCCTCGTCTCTCTCCATATAAGTGGATATATCTTTCAACACCTGCGATAGATTGCCTACCTCCTCGCCCGTTTTGAGCAAATAAACATAAAAGTTGGGGAACACTTTAGGATATTTGGCGCATGCTTCGGAGAGGCGCGACCCCTTCTCCAGGTCCTTCATCACATCGCGCAGCACAGCTCTCAAGCTCGCCTTGCCGAAGCGACTTTGTATGCTCAGGGCGCGAAATATGGGGATGCCAGCGTCAAGGAGACTAGCTAGGTTACGGCTGAACTGTATCACATCATGCCGCTTCACTCCGAAGAGTGAGGGCAGCAGCTCGTATACAGGGGGTATCCTCTGCCTCTTTTTCAAATCGATGATGGTAAGTCCCGACCTCCATAGTATATCTTCAGCGGCCGTCTCCGAATCAGCCTCAACGATCCCCTTAACCAGACTTCCATCGGCTGCAGTGGCGTTATATTTAAATTCCATAGACTTGACCCCCCCCCGCTACGACCCTATGTTATACGCCGCGGCACATATTGTCCATAGTACTTTATTCCAAACAGCATAGTGACTTTGTTTATTTATATAAAAGTAACCGACTGAGCCATAAAGAGGCTAGCGGTTACTGCTTGTCGTCTTAGACAATGGTGAACACGTTGCGCATGACTTCACCTGGCGCGGTGAGCCCGTCCTTGACCTTTTGCATGCCGTCACGGCCCATAGGGATCATGCCTTCTCTGATCGCGTGCTCTTTAAGCTCGGAAGCAGATGACCCCTTCATCAATGCTTTCCTCAGAGAATCAGTGACGGTAAGCAATTCATATACACCTATCCTGCCCAAGTAACCGCTACGCGTGCAGAAGTTGCATCCTCGGCCAATCGAGAATTTGTCCCTCGTCTCACCCATCGCTGTTGCATAGGCCATAGCTTCAGCAGGAGGAACCTCCGTCACCTGGCGGCAATAGGGGCATACCTTTCTCACCAGCCTCTGGGAGAGGCTCCCGATCACCGCCGAGGTCACCAGGAAAGGTTCCACCCCCATATCTATCAGGCGAATCAGGGCACTTACAGCGTCATTAGCGTGTATAGAACTCAGCACCAAGTGACCGGTTATTGCTGCTTGAACAGCGGTGGTAGCAGTCTCGGCGTCTCTGATCTCACCAACAAGGATGACATCCGGGTCAAGTCTCATGATTGCGCGCAAACCTACAGGGAAAGTAATGCCTGCCTGACGGTTGACCTGAATTTGGTTAATACCCTTAAATCCATACTCTATCGGGTCTTCAATGGTCATTATGTTATGCCCCTGGGAATCCAGTTTTTGCAGTGCAGCGTAGAGAGTAGTGGTCTTGCCTGAACCGGTAGGACCATTCACCAGAATCATGCCGAAAGGCGATGACAAAAGCTTTTCAAACGGCTGCAACACCAGAGGGCTCATTCCCAGCTCGGGTAGTTTTATCAGAAGCATCGATTTGTCCAACACCCTCAGCACTGCCATCTCACCATGAGCCCCTTCGACGGTAGCCACCCGGAAATCCACCCTCTTATTGCCCAGCGTAGCGCTAAATTGTCCGTCTTGAGGGCGGCGCCGTTCTGCGATATTCAGATTAGCCAAGACCTTAATTCTAGTGAGAATCGCAGTATGCACTCCCAAGGGAAGACGGACTGCATCATGCAGCACACCGTCTATCCTATTCCGTATTAGAAGGCTATCCTCTTGCGGCTCGATGTGAATATCTGAGGCTCGATCTCTCACCGCTTGAGTAAGCATCATGTCCACCGCTTGCACAACTGGAGCTTGCTTGAGCGCCTCGGCCTCAGATATGTCTCCAACTTCCGTCTCTACTTTTAGATTCTTTTGATTGGCTAGCTGGCTTAGGCTTACCTGCTGCTCTATCTGCGAAGTCAGCTTATAGTTGCCATCTATAGCCTTATCCAGCTTCATGCCGACAGGAATAACCATCTGAATCCGTTTTCGTGTCAACGAAGCCAGTGTATTAACAGCCCGGAAGTCATGTGGATCATCTGTAGCTACGGTCAGCGTATCACCATCTACTGCAACTGGTAAAACACGATGCTCTCTGGCCACCTGCTCCGGTACCAAAGCTATAGCCTCAGGCTGAACTTCAAAACGAGCCAGGTTGACAACAGGAACGCCATACTTCAAGCTAAGGACAGAGCCCAATACCTCAGAATCAATTAGGCCCTGCTCTAGAAGCACCTCGGACAATCTTTTGTTTGACTTGACAGCAATTTCCTGGGCAGTCTTCAACTCAGCATCGCTGATGAAAGCTCCTTTCAACAGCATCGCACCCAGGTCACCGCCATTATCGATGGGGTTTCTTTCAGCCAATTCCTAAAATTCTCCTGAAGGATTATTTCGCTACAACCAATGAACCATAATCATCGGCCGTCCTTTTCCTTTACCATATTGCATATTGCATTGTAACAAATTGTTATAACATATCCATTACATAACTATAACAAAACGATGACAAATCAATATTGTAGCACAACAACGCAAGGAGCACTCAAGTCCATGAGTTCAGCTAAGATTAACGATCCTCCCAAACCTCCCAATCTTCCTTTTTTAGGAGACACACTCACTCAGCAAAATGCGTTCATTCGAACGCATCCCGAACATCCCTGTATCTGGGCTTCTTTAAAATCTCCAACAGAGAAAGCACTAGTTAGCCTTGCTCACAAATTCCTTATGCTTACCATTTGTCTCAATCATTGGAATAACGGAGTAGTTCATTTATCTCCATTTCACGCCTCGTTGGGGTTCTGTAACATGCTTTGCCTGGCTTTTGTTTCCTTTAGATTTGCCCTATTAGCAGCCGATTGTCTCTCACTGAGAGCGACGAAGACTTCGATGATTTTGGGGTCAAACTGTGCTCCAGCGCAACGCTTTAATTCCGCCAACGCCTGTTCCTGGGTAAATTTTCCCTGACGATAAGGACGTAGAGAAGTCATAGCATCATATGAATCGGCCACAGCCATAATTCGGGCATCGAGAGGAATATTCTCACCTTTTAGACCTGCTGGGTAGCCAGTGCCATCATAACGCTCGTGATGATACTGAATTGCCGCCAAGCAACCACTCAGACTCTCAACGTGTTTAAGTATAGCCACACCCAGCTTGGGGTGAGCACGTATCGGCTCCCAATCCTCAGTACTCAATGGCCCGGACTTCATAAGCACCCTATCAGATACGCCGATCTTGCCTATGTCGTGCAACAAAGCAGCAGCACGTAATGTAGCTATCCTTTCCTGGGAATAGCCAAGAGCTTCGGCGATATTGGTGGCATACTTGCTCACTTTCTTTGAATGACCATAGGTATAATGATCCTTAGCGTCAACAGTAGCTGCTAAAGCGTAGATTGTACTGAGGATTCCGGGCTCTCTTTCTGTCTTTGCGCCCTTTGATAATACATCGGAAGTCGCCATTTCCGAAGCCAAGCATATTCGATTTCTTCCCATCTGCTTTGCATAGTATAGAGATACGTCTGCCGCCTGGGTTATCTCTTCTCTCATGACACCATCAGTAGGCCATGAGGCTATACCAACGCTGCATGTCAAGGGAGCGCCTTTCGAATCCATCTCAACTTCTATTCTCTTTCTTATCCGGTCAGCAACTTTGCAGGCATCATCGAGAGAAGCTTGAGGCAAAATAACAGTGAATTCATCCCCACCGTAGCGGAAAGCCATGTCTATGCTTCTTATCGAACTCTTGATGTATTGCCCTATTTGCTTGAGCATATCATCGCCTGCTAAATGACCATAGATGTCGTTATACGCTTTGAAGAGATCCATATCCAAAAAGAGCAAGGAGAATATATCGCCAAAGCGAGAGCATCTGGAGATCTCCTCATCGAGGCGCTCGTGGAAATACCGATGGTTAAATAAGCCAGTCAACTCATCAGTATGAGCTCTTTCCTTGGCCCGAGCGTAGAGCTGAGCATTTTCCATCACTATGCCTGCCTCACTAGCTACAGTCACCAGCAGGTCCAAGTCGTCCGCAGAATAAGACCCACCCGATTGCTTTTTGCTCAATGCCAAAACGCCGATCAGGTTGCCTTTGCTTTTCATAGGACAAAGCAGCTCTATTCCTAAAACATCGAGGCTCTTCCTTTCTACCTCCGATACCTCCTTGAATTCCGGAGCCAAATCTATAAGCTCTCGGGAGAGAGGCTTATCTTCTCTGGAAAGCCAATTGATTATCGGGCTGTCCTTGATCAGCTTTATCGAAGTGATCGAATCGCCTTCGACTAGACGCTCGGCGTACTGTGAGAGGAAAGCACCATCGCTGGAGAGCAAAAGGCTCGCCTGACTAGCACCCACAGCCCTTGTTAGGGGGCGCAACATTGCCTCCGCTAGCTCACCCATGTCGAGAACGCTACTCATTCTCTGAGCGAAACTACGCACCATCCGCCTGTAGTCATAGCTTTCCCCGTAAAACATCCTGTCCACAATCCTCTGAATAGCCATTCTAAGTGGATTGAACAGCCAAGCCATCAAAAGTGCCATCGCGAAGATCGCCGCCAGGTTGGCCGAGGTATTCCATCCCTGTAGAAAATAGTGCACGCCATAGAGCATGAGCAGGAATGAAGCGGTTACGAAAATGCTTATCAGAGAGTATATGAGCCCTTTTCTTATGAGTAGTCTAATGTCGAGAAGGCGATACCTCATAATGGTATAGCCAATCACCACGGCATTGCCCAGATGCCCAATTTGCTCAAGAGGATATGTGGGTAACGGTGGGAAGCTACTTCTGATACTAAAGGCCAATAAGAGACCGAGACCAACCAATAAATAGGCAATTCTATTACGACTTAGAGGATCTGTTGAGGCCCTGTACCTGCGTACCAGAGTGACTACCGATAAAAGGAAAAAGACGGCACCTATAGTTGTCATTAGAAATAGGAATTTCCCATAGTTAATATCTAGCATCCCATTGGCCATAGAGACCCTCTCGGGGAAATAACCTAAAACTGCCAGTGGGACTAGAATTAACACCACAGCCGCGTATCCGAGCTTTACTGCAATATCATTTCTTCTACCGGCAAAAACGCTAACAAAGTGATAGTAGGCAACAACCGAAGATATGCCACTCAGCGCTACTAGACTAGCCCATAGGCGAATTGGTCCCACTAAATTAATGAAGGCAAGGAAAGTGCTCAGACTCCAGCCCATTGAAATAACAACGTAAACACTGAAGATCCTGCGCATATTTGTACGCTTATCGCGCAGTACACCTACCAACATCGTAGAGTAGATAATGAGGGAAAGCAGTGGGATCACAATGTATACAGAATATGAATTCATATCACAATAAGCCCCCTACGGAGTTAGCACATTGAATTCTATAATCATTATCCGACTAACGAGATGATGTTCAATCCTACGATGGTAACTGTTTCAGCAGTACTTACGACATTGCAGGACAACACTTAAATCAAGCAGACCTGAATAAACGTGACCAAACTCAACTTGACCAGGCAAAACATCACCCAACTTTACTAAAATCCCACAGATTTACAGCTCGAAGACGGACACCCTGAGCAAAATGATATGTGATCGAAAATAAGATGCTAAAGCTGAGATCTGCAAGGCAGTAAACAACTTTTTTACCTTGTTTTTGTTAGTAAAAACTCCGTCTATTTACCCAACATGCATGAGATATCTCACAGTGAGGACGACAATTACCTTTTGGGGCTGTTGGGACCACGCATAAAGGCGAGTGATGTTAGAGCCTTGGATCACTATTTAGGAGTTTTTATGGCACATCGAGAATTGAACTGGTACGAAATCACACCTAAAGCAAGTACCATTATCCTATTGATGATTGATGCGTAATTCCTCAGAATTAGGATGACTCGGTAGCAAGAGCAGTCCGAATATGAGAAGCAAAAAGAATATACCAAGACAAAGATTCAATAGATACAGGGAAACTAGCTATGAAGCTTACGCGCCCCGCCATAGCCACATAAGGTTACGACAGCAGGGTGACTTCATCAGAGAACCCAAGTGTCTTGAACCTTCAATGGATGTACTTGAGCGCCTAGATTTTCTTGCGTGTCTTTTCGGTGTTAACGAAATCAAGTAGAATACTTTGTCACGCAAAGCAAACTACAATAAAGCTGGTACCACCATCACCACACTCTGAGACCTTTCTTCTTCTTATCCGCTATCAAGCCAACGTGCTGAATCCAAGCAAAAAGTGGCCTAGACTCCCCCAGCTACGCCGGAAAATCCTCTAACCAGGCACACTAATCACAACATCTGCGGCTGTACCAGCGAACTTTTTAAATAATTCTCGTAAGCCATGCGAAGGTCACAATGCATCGGAACCCACAATACCCGCGATAAGGGTTCTGGGTATCGGAACGGCTCTCCAATCTGCTTGAATCCTGGCATGTTATATTTCTGTACAATTTCTAACATTGTTGTTGTAAATATGTCGTTCACCCCTGTTTCTTTACAATAATCAACGAGGCATTTGAATAGACCGAAGGCAATAGTACTACGGGCTCCACGCGCAACATCCTTATGAATAACGAATCTTCCCCCTTCAACACCATTCGATATCCCATTTGCTCTCATATATTCAGTCACAGGAAAATCTGCATTCATCGGAAATCCCTTTGGATTTTCAGCAACGACTCTAATGGTGCCGACCGCTCGGTTATCTTCGTCTACAGCCAAGAAATGCGTTGAATATTCGTCGTACACATCTTTTAGAAATCCGCTCGGATCTTCAGACTCGACGCCTAACTCCATACAGTATACCTGGTATAGCAAACCCCAAACCTTCTCCAGATCTTCCCGAGTTTCTGCGACTAGAAACGTATAGCCATTTTCTACGAAAAAGTACCTTGGCTTTAACGCCGTAGCTATAAGCTCGAGAGCAACAGATTTTATAGTGTTTATTCTAAAGCCCGCGGCCTCAAGTTTGCTTCTCAACTGCTCTTCATTGAAATCAGGCATTTGATGATGTTTATTCGGGCGCCGTGGCTCTGCCAGAATGACCCCACCAGAGGGCTTAAGCACCCTGAAATATTCACGAATAGCAGTCTCGGGTTCCTTCAGAAAACGCAAGGTATCAACCGAGAGAATACAATTGAAGACATTCTCAGAATCCAAGGTAAGACCCTTTCTCATATCCCATTCGTGGAACCCAACATTTTTCAGCAACATGTTGTTCTTCAACAGCCTAGCTTTCATCAACACAGCGCGTGAGTAGTCTCGGTTGTTTACATCGCAACTTCGACGTCCTAATTCGATGAGACAGTCCCCATTGCTTTGCCCAATACACAACATCCTGCTACACTTGCTAGTAATATTACCCCATGATACTATCATATCGACTATTAATCTCTGAAACGGGTCATGGGATCTGGATGGCAAATCATAGAGATGCTCATAGAAGTCCTTGAGGCTGAGTTCTTCAAAGCCGCAGCATTTCTGCCACAGTCTTTCGATGTCGTCCTCTCGTAACACCTCAATTGCACTTGGCACTGACAACACCTCCAACTTGCAAAATCAAATAGCGATTCACTCCCACCCAGTATCTGAAACTAAATGAAAACTACATGGATTATTTATTAGTATGTATCGATGCCTTCTAACCATGTTCTTCTCAAAAGAAATCCCCGAAGCTCTGAATCACCTTTCCTAAGAGCGAAATTGCTTCCTCATCTGCCTTGCCTTTAACTAATTTGCCAACAGCTTGATAGAAATCTCTTATCTCCTCTGAAGTATAGCCAATCGATGTAAGATAACACGCAGCATATTCACCCCCAGGGAAACTAATCGAAGACGAGACCTCCCCAGTTATCCTAAGCATTGCTTCTGATGCCTCTTTGCTTGTCATAGTGTTATGCTTCCAACAAAGACCCTCACCCTCAATCCCATATTTTTTCGGATTCGCGTAGGCAAGCGTATTAGGGGCAAGAAACAAGAGGAAACAAGAAAAAGTATCAGGTGCTGCCTTGTTAATCATCTCAGCAGTGCTCTGCACAGTCTCCTTGGTTTCACCGGGAAAACCGACTACTACATTGAAGTTTGTGATTATCCCTAAGTCCCTAGCTGCCCGAGCAACTTCCACTGCTGTTTCTGGGGAGTAGTTTCTCCCCATCCTGTGCAGGATACTCGAAGCGCCTGATTCCACTCCAATGTCGAGCGCTACACATCCAGAGCGCTTCATCTTCTCTAGCAGGCTGCTATTGAGATTTTCTACCCGCGCGTAAGACGACCACTTTACTTCGCACCCATCCTTGATGCATCCCTGATAGATCGCGTCGCAAATTTCAGCACTCCTAGTAGCAGGAGCAGAAAAACATGAGTCCGTAAAACGGAATGTCTTAATACCAAACCGCTCCACATTATGCCTTAGTTCTTTCACCACACTATCGCTGGTGCGATACCTCACAGGCTTGCCCCAATAGTGAACCTCTGAGCAATACGCACAGTTGTAGGGACACCCCCGACTTGTTTCGACCGGCAAAATAGGAAGCCTCTTAGGTGAAGGCATCTCCATCAACTCCCAGGCAGGTCGAGTCAAATCATTTCCATCCAATAAAGGCCTCGATGGTGTCTCATACCCAGTTCCATCCTTCTTAAAAACCAACCCTTTTATTGAGCTAGCATCACCGCCGTTGCGAAGTTCATAAATAAGCTCTAGGAAAGTCTGCTCTCCTTCGCGCAACACAATGAAATCTATATTGGGGATTAGCTCCAGTAGTTTCAAGGGTGATATTGACCAACTCAGAGGGCCCCCAAGGACTATGGTTGCAGATGGGTTCTGCCCCCTTATTAGATCCGCGATCTCCTGCACATTCTCTACACCCATGAAAGTCGATGAAATACCTACAATATCAACATCGGAAGCACAAACCTCATCAAAGTAGAAGTCCTTTATCTCCACCTCAATGCTACGCTGCTGCAGATAGCTGCCTATGACTGCAGGAGCAATTGTAGGGATCGAGATACGGAAACTGGTTCTGCCGGAGATCGAGTTGATAAGATGCGGATTAAGATTAGTCCCCATTTCCTCGAATTGAGGAAGCCCCATAGGAGAGAAGCCAGTTATGATTAGCACCTTACCACCCTGTTTCCGCACCTTGGGCACAGCTACCCTCCTTCCCAAGAATCCAATGCTAGATAATATCTTTGTGGCTATTTACTATTTAATTGTCTTACAGGAATACACCTAAAATTAAAGTGCTACGTAGCGTAGGTATATACAACAAATTTAACGATATGTCAAGTTTTGTACATTACTGTTAGGTTTGACAGGTAATCACTAACTGAGAGGTTTTGACACCAGCCCTAAGACGTGTTACTTTATGCCAAGAAGCAACTAAATGTTTGAGATGCAATCACTGTTGCCTTTGCTTGCCAGAGAGCGCATCGCCATAGTCATACTAAAGTCCTAGAAAAGATAAGTACTAAACTCCCATTGTAGGAAAAGTTAAGTATTATTAAAATTCATTCGCAGTGAGCCAAGAAAGGATACAAAACTATGGATACAAGCGACAGCAAGGTAAGAGAGCTCTGGGGACGGAAGTTCAAGCTAGTTAAGAACGGGTTGGACGAAGCCGAGGTATTCTCTTTTATCGGCGGCCTTATAGATCAAAATAACGCTCTATCTAGTAAGCTGGAACACCTTAATTCCCTCACAAAGCTTGCAGAGAGAACTGTAATCGAGGCCAATAACCAGGCCCAGATTATCAACAAAGAGGCTGAGGAAAAAGCTAACGCCAATGCTGCTTCAATTATCGCCGAAGCTGAAGAGAAAGCCAGGAAAGAAGCAGAGAGGATCACTTCAGAGAGTGAGCAAAAAGCGAGACAGAGCGCCCAAGAAAAAATCTCAGCAGCAGAAGAAAAAGCAGAATCTATCAAGATAAATGCTAATGACGAAGCTAACAGGATTATTGCTGAAGCCAAACAGAACGCTACAACAATAGAACAACAAGCTCAAGAAGTCATTAAAGCAGCCGAACAAAAAGCAGAATCAATTAAGATAAATGCTGAAAAGAAAGGCAACAAGATTATCGCTGAAGCAAAAGAAAGGGCTGAGGACTTAGTAAACGCAAGAATTGCCAGCGCGGAGAAGGAGGCTCAGGGTATTCTGGAGGAGGCTAAAGCTAAGGCTGAGGAAGAGGCAGCTCTCATCAAACAGAAATCGGAACAACTGCTAAAGCGAAGCAGAAGAATAACGGAGAGCGAGATAAAAGAAAAGCTCAAGAAGGTTTATCAGGAATTGCTTTCTAGCTTAGAGGACTTTGAAGAAACCACAGTCCTGCCTACTGAGGAGGAGAAAGATACAGAGGCAGCTAAACCGGCACCAATTGTCCATGCAAAAGCGGAAGAGAAAACCAAGGAATCCCAGAAGCAGCCTCCTCCGCCTGAGGAAAAGGTGGAATCAAAGGAAGAGCCTACCCTCTATGAGGGTACTGTAGAACTAGTAATCCCACCTCCCATTGGTTTGGACAGGATGCTGCAACTACATAAACACTTGAGGAATATCCCCAACATAGAGGTCTTGAATCTGGGAGTTTCCGCCGACAAGAGCATAACAATCAGAGTCACGCTAGAAGATCCCACCCCACTTCGCAGCATCTTGGAAGGTCTTCCTGAAGTAGACATGGCTGCGGACGCGCCACAAGATGATGCGATGACGACCTCAACCAAGAAGACCGGGGAAAAAGCGCCAGTCAAAAGAATTATAGTGACCACAAAAAAATAACCTAACCACTTGGTTATAGGCTTTTCGACCAGGATAATTGTTGATGCCCTTGGATTCTCCCTCTATGCCCACGACATCAAGAACCGCTCACAGCTAGAGTACTTATAGAACCTAAACCTAATTCAAAAGTTTATCTGACATCTTCAAAAAGGCTATCCCGCAATGCGTTTAATGGTATGCAATTCATCGCACTACGAAACAAGTACACGAAAATTAGTTGTCTCTGTGAGATTCGATTACTTACCTCCCCCCCCAGGCCATAGTAAACACTACTAAAGTTCTGCAAAATCAAGTACGAAAATCTTATTGCAAAGCAATACGAACTTCAGCAGAATTAAATATGGGACGCGCAGCAGATTAACTGCGAGTAGATGTGGATATTATGGAGAAAGAGCTTCGGGGCCGCAAGTCTAAGGTTGTTAATAACGGCCTGGATGAAGCCGAGGTATCTGCTTTTGTTGATAGCCTAACAGAGCAGAACAACGGCCTAGCCGACAAACTGGCGCATCTTAATTCTCTCGTTACCAACTTGGGAGACCAAGATAACAACCTTGCCCAGAAATTAGAACAACTGCAATCATTCGTCTCTAGCTTAACGGAGCGGTTCGACAACTTCATACTGAAACTGGAACCGACGCAATCACTCACAAGACCTTCAGACAACTCTTCTGGCGCTATCGACAACGAGAAACTCGATTCACTGCTAAAGTTCGCGGAGAAAACCATAGTCGAGGCTGAGAAACAGGCAGTGGTCATCAAGATGGAAATGGTAGAAAAGGCGAACGCCACCGCAGCCGCCATAATCGCAGATGCCAGAGAAAAGGCCGAATCGGAAGCAACCAAAATTGCCGCCGAAGCTAAACGGAGAGCTGAGGAGCACGCTCAAGGCATTATCACAGAGGCAGAAGACAAAGCACGGGAAATACAGACACCAGCTAAGCAAGAAGCTGGACGAATCTTGGATGAAGCCAGAGAAAAGTTATTGGCAGCAGAAGAGCAAACCCAAATTCTTATTGCTATGGCAGAAGAGAAAGCAAAAGCAAGAGCAGACGAAATTACGGGAGAGATCGAACGAAGAGCAGACCAGAGAGCGCAAGGCATCCTAAAACAGGCAGAAGATAAAGCAAGAATAAAGGCCAATGAAGCGATCGCTGAAGCCGAGATCAAAGCGCAAGTTAGAGCCCAACAGATAATCACTGATGCAGAGCACCAGGCTCAAGAGACCACAAAGAAAGCACAAAACAAAGCAGAGGCAATTGTCATAGCTGCCAACAAGCAAGCTTCCTGGATAGTCGCCGAAGCTACGGAAAATACCAAGGAAAAAGCTAAGGCAGAATTAGACAAAATCGCCGCCGAAGTTGAACGAAAGGCACAGCAGAAGGCACAGGAAAAAATCGCTGATGCAGAGCGACAAGCTCAAGACATCCTAAAAGAGGCAGAGGATAAAGCAAAAGCAAGAGCAAACGACATTACAGCCGAGATTGAACGAAGATCAGACCAGACCGTACTAGAAAAAATCACAGCAGTACAGCACCAAGCTCAGGAAATCCTGAAACAGGCAGAAGACAAAACAAGAATACAGGCAAACGAAATCATAGCTGAAGCTGAGGTCAAGGCGAAAGTCAAAGCACAACAACGAATTGCAGATGCCGAGCAGCAGGCTCAAGACATACCTAAGAAAGCTCAGTATAAAGCAGAGGCAATCATAGCGGCAGCCGAAAGGCAGGCTTCCTGGATTATCACAGATGCTCCCGAAAAGGCGGCAGCCAAAGCTAAGGCAGAAGCAGATGAAATAACTGCGGAAGCTGAGCGTGCGGCGGAACAGAGAGCGCAGAAAATAACCGCTGATGCTGAACAACAGGCGAAGTACATTCTCAGGCAGGCCGAAGAAAGCACAGCGAAAACTAAGACAGAGTCAGACAAAACTATCTCCGAAGCTGAGAGAAAAGCCAAGATTAAAGCTCAAGAAAGAATCTCCGCAGCAGAGCAACAAGCCAGGGACATTCTAAAACAGGCGGAAGACGAAGCAGAGAAGACTAATGCGTCAGCGGAGAAAAAAGCCAACCGGATTATAGCAGAAGCAAAGGAAAACGCTTTATCAACCGAACAGCAGGTGCAGGAAATCCTTAAGCAGGCAGAAGAAAAGGCAGAGAAAATCAACGCATCCGCTCAAAAAGAAGCTAATAAGATCGTAGCCGAAGCAAAACAAAACACTCTAGGAGCAGAACAGCAGGCTCAGAGCATAATTAGGGAGGCCGAAAGGAAAGCGTACGCAGCCAAGGCCTCAGCAGAAAAAGAAGCTAATAGGATTATATCCGAAGCTAGAGAAAAAGCTGAGGAAAAAGCAAAAATAGAAGCAGATCGCATCTTCGCCGAAGCTGAACAGAGAGCAGAGCAACAAGTAATGGAAAGAGTCTCGGCAGGCGAAGAGAACGCCCGAAATATTCTGAGTGATACTGAACAAAAGGCACAGGCCGCACTTGTCCATGCCCAGCAGGAAGCCAACAGGATTATTGCCGAGGCTAGAGAAAGAGCCGAGTATCTAGTCAAGGCAAGATTAGAAACTGCAGAAAAGGAAGCTCAAAATATTCTGGCAGCCTCAAAGGGCTCTGGACCGACGGTGGAGCACCGCAAATCTCCCGAAGCATCAAACCTAGAATTAGCCGCACCCATAAAAGCAAAGAAAAAGAAGGGGGAATCCCCAGAAGAGCCTTCCCGAGGCCACGAGGACAAACAGTTGGACCCCGGGCTTTACAAAGGCACTATTGAACTAGCGATACCACCTCCCATAGGTTTGGAGCGAATGCTTCAACTCCATAAACACCTAAAACAAACCCCCCAAGTAGAAGTCTTGAACCTAGGGGGCTCGGTGGACAAGGGTATTACCATCCGACTACTTCTCGAGAATCCCACACCGCTCCTGAAAGTCCTCGAAGACCTACCTGAGGTTAAAAAAGTGTCAGATGAGCTATCAGGAACTGAGAGGGCAGTACCTGCTAGACAGACCGGAGAAGAACCTCCTGTCAAAAGAATCTTAGTCATTACCAGAGAATAAACGAGTAGACGTAGGTCTTCTCAGTACAGCGAGGAGCAGCGCATCACAGTCACGGAGACGGAGAGGGTATGTGCATCTTTTTCATTTGTTGAATCTTATCTTTCAGTAAGACCGCTTGAGCATGTGCATCTTCGCAGCGCTGCAGTGCTTGCTGGAGCCCCCACTTCGCTTTCAGAGGAACCTTTTCTATTAACTCCCCCAACACAATCTTCTGATTAGCAGTCAGTCCCATCAACCTGTCAATCGATTCATTTCCGACCTGTTTATTTCGGCTTAATATTTCAATTGCCCCCTCTGTGTCGGTATTCATCACCCCAGGAAATGACTCGGGTATATTTCGATTTCCCTCAACTAACAACTTGAGCTCATCGAGCCTCCGCTTAGCGAGTTTCATATAAAAGTTCGCCTTAGCTTCGCTGCCCAAGGTAAAGAATCCCTGCACCTTCTCGGTCGCCGTTTTCACCGGATAGAGCGCATCCCCAGGCAAACTACTTGCCGATGCGGATACTGTACCCACACCGATCAAAATAAGTACCAGAACCGCTGCTAAAGCTACAGCCCAGCGCCGCCGCCAGCCCCAAAGCGGCATTCGCTGTTCTGCCCTCTTCTTGCCTTTATCCTCAAGTGCTGAAATCAGCCGATGCTTGGCTAATCTCTGGAATTCAGGGCTAGGTTCAATATGAGAAGAGGCCTTAACGGTAGATAAGGCTGCTCTAAGAAGAGGCTCGAGCTCGGCTGCTTGCCCTGGATAGCTTTCCAAGCATTGCTCGATAGTATCACCCTTCACCATGATGCGATCGAGACATATATCCAATATGTCGTCAAAGCTCTTCTTCATGATTCCTCTCCGAAAAAAGCCTCTTTCGCAACGCTACGAGCGCGCTATGTTGCAGCACTTTCACCGCCCCCTGACTCCTACCAAGCACCTTCGCAACCTCATCAGTAGACAGTCCGCCAACAAAGCGTAACTCAATCACATCTCGCTGCGCTTTAGTGAGATGCCCCATCGCCTGAACCACCTGATGTATATCAAAACTCCTTTCAGCTTCCAACGCAGGATCCGTACCATCGCTTACTAAGGATTCCTCCAAGAGCGAGTGCAATTTTGCCTTACTTGTTCTCCTGTAATCGATAACCTGATTATGCGCGATGCGAAACAGCCAAGCTGAAACAGGCACTCCTCGCCACTTGAATGAAGAGATAGACTCAAGCGCCTTAAGGAACACCTGCCCCACTAAGTCCTCGGCCTCCGTCTTATTGTCTACCCTTAGAGCAATGTACCGATAAACCCTGGAGAAGTACTTCTCGTAAACCTCAGCCCAAGCCTCAGGGTCTCTCTTTTGCAGCCCTCGGGCAGTACTTTCCTCATCCTGCACCTGCAACTCCTCCCCTGAATTGCTACTTATCAGTATAATCCAGGGGAAGAATGCAGGCAAAGCTTCCAATCGTCAAACAACTCGGCCAATGATCGCTTAATCTCCTCGACCCATCATCCACCCATGGTTTCTCATCCAAATACCGAGCCCTGCGGCAAGATTCCTCATGGTAAGCCCCTGGAATAATCCCCAGGCAGGAGGGCTATTCTTGCCGATATTAAGCTCAATGGGTTGCCCTGCCGCGCCCGTGAAGTTCCCGCTCACGCCTGTCAGGTCTATCGTGAAAGTGCCCCCACCTTTTATGTTGCCGGTAATTACCTTGCCGTTAACAGCAGTCACATTGCCCTCAAGTTTGAGGGAGAAAGGTTTTTCAGGGACCTGTAACAAAACTACCAGACTAACCACATTATTGTTAGCGCACACTGCTATCCAGTCGCCGATTCCAAGGTCATCAACTGTGACTTCCTGATTCGGCCTCGGCCAAGCCCGGTATTCGGTATCAGAATTGACCGTAATGGTGACAGGCGTACTTTCTCCTCGAGGAAGCAAGCTTATTGTCCCGGCCCCTGCGTTTACTTGCATAACTGTGCCCAGAAGGAATTGGTCACAGAGCCGGGTTTTTTCTTGCAGTTGCACGCCATTACCATTGCCTTTAGCATAGGCGATGGTCACTCCGCTGGCCAAGGCTACTACAGCCGCCAATACACCTAGAATCAATAAAATCTTCTTCATCGGTAAGCTCCTTTGTTTTATCTATGGTTGGCGAACCCATCCTTAGCATATAAGCTGCTATGCTCAACAGCCCTTGTTCATGTCCCACCCCCTTCTCAAAGTGTGTGCTTCTAAATATTTAAAACGAAAAAAGGAGCAAAAGGTTAGCCCACAAAGACAAAAACCAATTTCGTAGCTCACCCGCTGCAAGAAGGCTTGCACACAGTAGGTATTAGATACATTAGATAACATTAGATAACAGAAAGCATATTGACAAAGCACAGCCTCCTGCTATAGTTTATAGTACCTAAGTTGTATTTAATTAAGCACTTCGAATAATCTCAGCTTCTGGCACCTGCCTTAGCAAATCGCAGCCAGAGAGGTTTATCTGACTAACAGTCCTAGACCGTAATTGTTAAGGACATGCAGCCAGAGAAATCGGACATAATCCTGGTTATATGTTCTGCCGCGTCCTGTTCTGCTCGCATCGACGGGCAAGAGTTTAGTACTGACACTGAGGCTTAAATAGGCAACCTTTTCCATTTAGTGATTCGTTTTTCGTAAGGAGGTTAGCCTGAAGAGTCGGACTCTCATAGCATTGTGGAAAGCGAACGTTCCTCACTGGGTATGGATTGGTTCTCCGGTATGGATCGGTGCCGCGATTCTCGGTCTGGGTGGTAAAGCCCCCGACTGGGGGAAGCTTGCACTCTTCGTGGTAACAGTTCTTATTATCCAGTCTATCGCCGAGTTCGCTAATAGCTACATAGATCGAGATGAAGACCGGCTATATGGGCCAACCAATACTCTCGTTACTGGTGAACTCAAAGCGGAAACTGCCAAGAGGATACTCATTCTACAGAACATTGTGGCCGCGCTGCTGATTGTCGCTCTTGCAATAGTCACGCTCAACTATGTCCTAATATCAGTAATGATAATAGGTTGGTTCTTCGGCTTAGCATATTCAGTGCCACCTTTCAGACTAAAAGAGACTGTAAATGGCCCTCTCGCACATGCCATCGCGTTTGCTCTCCTACCAGTCGCTGGCTGGCTTATTGTCGAACCATCACTAGCTGCTCAAAACGGTTTCATAATAGCATTCGCAGCACTTCTCTTTCTACACAGCTTCGGACTAGGGATAACACTCAAATTCAGAAAAACATTGCTGGCTTTAGATTCTGGGGCCATCCAGGTTGAACAGAACAACAGCATGTACACCATTGCTACTATCGGTTTCAAGCTAAAGTTCAGAACTGCAATGCATTTAGAGGAGCTTACAAGCCTGGGAGCATTTATCCTGGTCCCTATCTTCTGGCATCTGGGAGTATTCGATGCAGCATTATCAATCGGGTTGCTAGCCCTGCCTTTGCCACTAACTGCCTCCGCCATGATTCTGCGGATGAAAGACCCCATCAAGAATAGCTCAAAATACAAAATGCTTATGACCCTCTCCTGGATACTTGTCATAGTTACATTCCTTGGTGTCGGACTTGCCAGCATCGTAAATCCAGGTTTCGCCGTTTTAGCATGCGCCGTTTTGCTAGCAGGATTTCCATTGCTGGTTAGAATAGTTCACCCCTGGGGAGCCAAATCACTCAGCAGTCGCTACTAAACGTTTGAATATAAAGCTTTCTTGCCTTAGTTCCGAATAGCTGGGAGAGCATGTTAGTAAAGCAAGCAATTGGGCAACCTCTTACAGATAGTGTGCCTATGCATTTTCATAAGAATGGCTTCATAACTATCAATAGAAAAGAGAAATTTTCCCGCGGATTCAGATGGAAGCTCGGTATCAACACTAATCCGTGTGTACAGTTACGGAATGGCAAACGCTGCGTGTTCTGCGGTTTTATAAACTATCGAAATCCGATTTCACCTCGCACAGTCGGAAAGTATTTCAACGAGGTGTTTAGGAACAGCAACCTAAGTGATATCCGTAGACTGGAACTTTACGTTTCGGGGAGCTTTTTTGATGATAAAGAGGTCTCTTTTGACTCTCGTTTAGAGATAATTAAATCAATAAACAACAGTGAAATCGAAGAAACAATCTTAGAATCCAGGCCTGAATTTATTACAGAGGAGAATCTGAAGCCTATAACCGATCTTATTAATCCAAAGAAAATCACGATAGCCATGGGCGTGGAGACCATGGATGACAGGTTGAGAGATGAACTTTCGAAAGGTTTCTCTACAAAAGACATTACCAAGAGCTTGAGCAATATTGCTAAAGCTGGTATGAACTTTCAAGCATATTTACTTCTGAAGCCCCCTGTAATTAATAATGACAGAAACGCCATCATTGATGTCGTTAACAGTTCTAAAAAGATAATAAGCTTGACCAAGAAAATGGATTGCCACCTGAGTCTGGCACTCCAGCCATTTTTCATTGCTAAAAATTCTAAGGTCTCGGAAAACTGGCGCAAATCTCCTGTCAGACCGCCCTGGTTATATACAGTAGCGCTTACGTTAAAATTATTGGATAGCATCAGAACTAGAGAAAAGTCGAATCTACATGTGATCCTGGGCAATGAAAATGACAACGTAGTTCCGCTTCGTACACCCTCTAATTACACTGGCAACGGAGACGTTTGTTCATGCACCGAAAGAGTCAGAAGTCATCTGCGTGAGATTAACATCTCTCAAAAGAAGCTGGAGGAGAACATCCATAAAACATTAGAGTCGCCCTGTTATTGCAGGAAGATTTGGGAAAAGGAGATCAGCGCCCACAAGTTAATGTCCAACCTATAACAGGCCACGCGCAATGCCGCCGTTCCAAATAACTTTTATTCGCAAGAAGCTGTAAAAACTGAGTATGAATTGTCGCAATCAGGCAAATAGATGTTGAACAAATTCCTTAATCTAAAAGTCTATCATCAATCAGATTTATTCAATCCGTCTACCGAAAAAGAGCTGAATTTTGATGATTTATCCCAGGTTCTTCCTCGACCTTTGGCCGAGTTGGAATTATCGAAGAAGAAATATATAGACATCCCTAGACAGGTTTCCAGGATCTATTCAACTTACCGGCCCACTCCCCTGTTTAGAGCCAGCGAATTCGAGAAGGCTATAGATACAAATTGTGAAATTTATATTAAGAACGAAGGCGTAGCTCCGACGGGCAATCACAAAGCTAATAGCGCATATCTGATAGCGTATCTGTGTAAGAAGGACGGCGTCAAGGTCATCGCAACGGAAACAACTGGCAACTGGGGACTTGCCCTGACCATGGCAGGCAGACGATTTGGTGTCAAAGTCATTTGTTTTCTGGACTACGAAAGCCACATCGAGAGGCCGAATAGAAAATCGTTGATGGAACAGCTCGGAGCTCGAGTAATTGTGGTTAAACCTCAACACAACCAAAATGTGAAGGACCTCCTTACACTATCAGCTAATGCAGCCATCAAGTTCACCAAAAGGTCAACAGGTGTCTACTACATTTTCGGCAGTGTCTACGGTTACTTTATCATCCCACAATCTGTCATCGGGCTGGAGATAAAAGACCAGTTAGAACGATTAAACAAATATCCTGACATCGTCATCGGTGCCTGCGGTGGGGGAGCGAACCTTCTGGGAACTGCAGCCCCCTTCCTGGCAGACGTCATCGACGAAAAAAGAAACACAAGGATTATTTCAGCCGAAGCAGAAGGCTGTCCCATCCTTTCTGAGGGCAAAATTGGCCTATATTCTATCGATACTCTGAAATATTATCCTCTGCTCAAGACTTACGGAATAGATGGGCTCAAATCGGATGGTTACGTCGGTGGCCTAGGTGCCACTGTTGTCGCCAGCTCAGTCGCCTTCTTCCACTCCAAGGGGATGATACAGGCCAACAGATTCAGCTCCAATGAAGCAAAGAATGCAGCCGAGATCTTCTATGAAAGCGAAGGAATGTTGGTTGCGTTGGAGACAGGATATACAATGGCAGCTATTATCAAACAGGCTCAAGAAAACGACAAGAAGCTTATAGTAGCAAATATCAGCTCCGGTGACACGGACAGACAATTCTACAGCAATATCCAGAAATAGGTCATCGGCATTAGGGGAGTGCAAAGGGACATCCCCCAGCTTCAAAAGTCCCCACGACTGGGGCTCTAGGGCGTTGAAAAGAGCTGCTAAACTCGGCAGAGAAATAACGAAGGTAGCATGAACGAAGCACTGTTTAAAAAATACATCGACGAATTGAATCTAGACTTCGGTAATACCGATTCCCTGTTGAACAAAATCAAGCTTTGCAGCTACTTGGTCTGTTGCGGCGCATCCGTTGAGCTGGAGTCCTACACCCTAAATGACAAGGACTTCAGAACAGGCAACGCCGGACTGCAATTGACAGTAGGAAGTCCTCTTCTCCGGGCACTCATCCCGCTCTTCTATATGGAAAAGGTTAATCCCGTTAAATTAAGAGGTAGCTATAGAACTAAGAGTGCTGTAGTTGAATATGCGGGAAATGAATTTTTTGAAATTGCCATTCTACCGGATATGGAGACTGGCAATGAGAATGTTAATCTCGAATTCGAGACCCTCATTGCAGCTATTCCCGAGAAACCTTATGGAATAAGGAACTGTTATTACCACAGCATAGGCAAACCATGTGCTTTTTGTATTCTTAAGAAGAAAACGGTCAATCTAGGCCCCAAGGATTTAGTTGCAGCATATGGAGAAATTGCTGAAAACACAGGCGCAGAACCCCAGGTCTTACTTACCGGAGGGAACAGGGGTCGAAAAGACAGAGGGCTGTTAAAGTACATTCCTTATGTAAAGGAATTGCGCATGAACTTCAGTGATGCCAGGATCGCCATAGAGGCAGCACCCCCGCGCGACCCTATCATACTCGATACCCTAATTGATTCAGGGATAGACACCTTCGCTGCCAATATCGAGTTTTTCTCTGCGCAGACCAAAGAAGAACTCCTGCCTGGAAAATCGGAGATTGGATTAGAAGAATATACACAGGCTTTTGCTTACTGCCAAAAAGCTCGTGTCAAAACCTTTTCAGCGTTAATAGCAGGCCCCGAGAACGAAAAGGACACCCTGGAAGGCGTGAAATACCTTTCCCAAATAGGAGTTCCCACCAATCTACTGTGTTTACGCCCTTTCCCCGGATCACGCTTAGAGAATTACCCCAGGGTAAACCCCTCCAGATTTCTAGAAGTAACGAAGAAAGCCTTGATCATAATGGAGCAATACAACGTTCTGAACGACTTATATCACACTGCAGGATGCGGTTCCTGCGGTGCTTGCTCCATGGAGATGAACCTGTACAGGTTATTAAAGAACAATAATGATAAAGAGCTTTATGACTTTTTCTTGAACTGAAGATTTTGCTTCCTGTTAAAGAATAACCAGACACCCAGCATCAATTCCCAGGGGGGTTCATCACGAAAATTCGAACCATTATAGGCATCTGGAAAGCGAATCTTCCTCAGTGGGTTTGGGCCTGTTTGCCCTTTTGGATTGCCTCCATAATTTTCGCACTCGATGGCAAAGCCCCGGAATGGGGAATTCTGATTCTTTTCATGTTCACAGCTATCATGGTCCAGGCCACGTCGGAGTTTGCAAATACGTACATAGATAGACATGAAGACCAGATATATGTACCCAGTAACCCTTTAGTCACTGGTGAATTGACGGAGGGAACAGCCAAGAAAGCACTCATAACAGAAAACATTGTCGAAGGGTTATTGCTGGTGGCTCTGCTGTTGGTTACCCAGAAATACTATTTGATTATAACGATGGCGGTGATCTGGTTCGTAGGTCTTGCGTACTCATTACCACCCTTTAAATTAAAGGAGACGATCGCTGGACCATTTGCCTTTGCGCTTCCCACAGCGCTAATACCAATTGCTGCTTACCTTCTTATAGGCTCATTAGATATTTTCATAATAGCCTTCGCAATACTCCTTTTCGTTGGGACTTTCGGAGCTAACATATCTACAGGCCAACTGAGAAAAACAGCCGAAGCTTTAACCCATGGCCTGATTAAGATTGAAGAGAGCGTTAGTATATGCAACATCAAGACCATTGGTCTAGGGGTAAAGTTCAAGACCGCAATGGCTTTAGAGGCAATTGCGAGTCTAACAGCACTTATCTTGGTCGGCATTTTCTGGCATTTGGATGTATTCCCTATGGTTTTATCAATTGCCTTGCTCGCCTCGTCCTCCCCATTTGCGCTCCTGACCGTGCTCTTTCGCATAAAAAATCGTGTCGGTAACGCTCAAAAATGCGTAGAATTTGCCGGCGTGGCTGCTCTGTTTGTAATGCTTTCTTTTCTTTCGGTGGCATTGACAACGGTTCTTCACTGGCACTGGGGTTTCGTCATTCTGGCTTGTATCGGTTTCTTGATAGTATTTGCTCTATTGTTCAAGCAAGTTCGTCCTTATAGGCCTGCTTATCATGCCGAACAGGCCTAATTAATCTGCAGCTAATTAGGTTTTACATGAAGAGCAGAACCTGGATTGCCCTATGGAAAGCAAACATGCCGCCCCTTGTCTGGGGGGCCTCCCCCGCATGGCTTGGAGCTATTATCCTTGGACTCGATGGTAGCACCCCTGAATGGGCTGAGATTGCCCTTTTCGCAGTGACAATTATGGCCATCCAGGCTATCACCGAGTTTGCTAACAGCTACGTTGACCGAAGTGAAGACAAAGTGTATTTCACCAGCAACCCTTTGGTTACGGGCGAGCTTACTACTAATGTCGCCAAGGCGGCCTTTATTATGGAGAACCTGGTAATCGGGGCTTTGGTCATATCGCTGTTGGTAGTAACGACCAACTATCCCCTGATAGCCACAATATTAGTGTATTGGCTCGCAGGCATAGCGTATTCACTGCGCCCGTTCAAATTCAAGGAGACAATCGCTGGCCCTTTGTTCATAGCACTCGTTTCCGTACCCTTGCCCATATCAGGATGGCTGGTTGTCGCACCACTTAATAAGTTCATAATAGCCTTTGCAGCTCTTTTCTTCCTTCACAGTTTCGGATACGGGGTAACTCATAAATTCAGGAAAACATACCATGCCCTAAGAGATGGACTTATTCGTCTGGAACAGGGCAGCAGTGTCTACAACCTTAAGAACATTGACTTGGGAATGAGGGTTAAAACAGCATTGACCCTGGAGGCTATCACCACTTTAGGAGCGTTTTGCCTCGTTCCGGTCTTCTGGCATCTGGGGATATTCTCCACAGCCCTATCAGTTGCATTGCTTGCCCTGCCTTTGCCATTCACGATTTCGTCGATTGTTATAAGAATAAGAAAGCCTATTGAAAATGTTCAAAAAGCCGTGATGTTAATGACTATGTCCTGGGCATTCATAATTCTCTGCTTCTTCGCTGTCGCACTTTCAACCCTCATCCCCTGGGGTTTCGCAATTCTAGTCTGTATTGTTTTTCTTACTGTATTCGCCCTGCTGCTCAGAACCGTTCACTCCTTCGGGATGAAGGCTTTTTCAGCGCCCTGGCAGGAGCTTTAGACATTAGAGACTTCTCACACGACAAATAGGAGGCGAAATGGACAGATGCGGCAAGGAGTTTCACTTCAGGACTGACTATCAACTCTCCGACTTCCTCTTCTTCTGGTGCATAAGCTTGGTGCCGGAGGTTGTCGCTTGTATTGCGATAGCTAGAGGGCCATCGCCCTGGATGAGTTCATGGCTCTGGCTGGCAGTCTATATCGGCTGCATGGTGCCCTTCATGTTTGCTGAGGTGGGTTTTCTCTGCAGGCATTGTCCGTATTATCGCCGAGAACCGGGTAGGGCAGTTCACTGCAAGTCTCATTGGGGACCTACCAAATACTTTAAACCCAAACGCGGTCCGTTAAGAACCTATGAGAAGATTATCCTCTACTCCATGTTCATGGTCGGGTTCTTTTTCCCGTTTTACTGGCTGATTCACAGGCCGTTGCTCCTAGTTATCTATCTCTGGTCAATAGTGAACTTCGTCTGGACTTATGCTAAGTATGAGTGCCCCAGATGCCTATATTTCGATTGCCCGTTCAACTTCGTAAAGAAGGATGCCAGAGAGACATTTTTAAACAAAGACAGCAGCTAAAGGCGACTATAAATTCACCTGCAGCAATTGTAACGTTCTTTTTGCCACGAAGGGAGATCGACGAAGGACTTCCAATATAGAATCTCTTGTTGATTAGCGTCGTCGCCAATCATCTTTGGAGGAACGAAAAGACACCACGCCCAACCAGACACATAACACTCCAACAATAATTGTGATTATCGCTATAGCCTGTACGAAAGGCACAGAACGGTACCACTCTACTTGCAGAGTTCTTCCTGCAAACTCAAAGTCCCAAAAAAGAGATACGGTTTCCCCAAATAAAGGGTTTTCGAGCAGGTCTGATTCCATGTCAACAAAAGAAGCCGAAGCCGCAAGGAACGTGAGCAATCCCAAGAGGGATGCTAATACTCCGAAAATCAGAACGACCAAGGCGGATAGTCTAGACATACCAAACCATCCTTTGAAGAACTTCCCTGGTTCGCGCGTTTGCCGGCTGTTATTTCAAGAGGCTAGCGCAGTTGCGCGGTCACATTTACGTAGCGTAAGTTTAACCAATATTTTTATTTCAGGCAAGTCATACATCCATAACAATTACGACCTTGACATCATATCACAAGGAATTGTATTATTCTATTCCCTCTCTATATTATATCCACCGGGCACTCCAGGTCTGCAAACGCTGGGATATGGAGTTGAATGAAAAAGTCAAAGGGCACAAAAAATAAGATAAGCCAAATAGAAGCTAACAACAGAAGAAAACATGACCATCTGCGCATCAACCTGACCGAAGATGTTCAGTTCGACACAATAAGCACAGGGCTAGATGATTATCGCTTTGTGCATCAGGCGTTGCCTGAGATTGACGCCGGCACGATTGACCTCTCGGTTTCTCTGTTCGGCAAAGCTCTGAAAGCTCCCCTGCTGCTGTCTCCCATGACCGGGGGCATCCGGCAGGCTCAACGCATCAACCATAATCTGGCTCGAGCAGCTCAAACCCTGGGGATAGCGATGGGCGTTGGCTCACAGAGGACTGCTATCGATAACCCAAGGGTAAGGAACACTTTTCAAGTCAGGGATGTAGCCCCTGATATTCTTCTCCTTGCTAACCTCGGTGCCGTGCAACTGAATTACGGCTACGGGCCCGAGGAATGCAAGCGGGCCGTGGAGATGATCCAGGCCGATGCGCTGATGCTGCATCTCAATCCCTTGCATGAAGCGTTACAGCCAGAGGGACAGACCAACTTCAGCGGACTGTTGCGTAAGATCGAGCAAGTCTGTCGCCAACTCTCAGTGCCCGTAGTGGTTAAGGAAGTAGGATGGGGTATATCAGAAGCTGTAGCCAGAAAGCTTGCGGGGATTGGCGTTGCCGGACTGGATGTGGCTGGAGCTGGTGGAACCTCATGGGGCAAGGTGGAAAGGCATCGGGCTAATAACAAAAATTCTGACAAACTTGCCGGAAGTTTTGCACACTGGGGCATCCCGACAGCAGAATCTATACAAATGGCCCGATGTGGTGCCCCAGATGTTACATTGCTTGCCAGCGGAGGCATCCGCAGTGGCCTGGATGTGGCTAAAGCAATAGCTCTGGGAGCCCATGCTGCTGGCATAGCCGCCCCCATGCTCCGAGCAGCAAACGTCTCGGACAGAGCAGTAATTGAAAGCCTGAAGGAGATAATCGAGGGTCTTAGGACTACAATGTTCTGTATCGGCGCCGCTAGTATATCGGAACTTAAGGACTCGCCTTTCCTGGAGAAGATTAGAAAGTAACTACACCGAGTCGTGATATCATTATGTCAATAATCTTGGGGGTGTAGGTATGATAGAGCAAGCCCTATCAGATGTTAAAGTGCTGGATTTGACCTGGCACATTGCGGGGCCCTATTGCACCAAGCTTCTCGCAGACTACGGGGCTGACGTTATAAAGGTGGAAAGACGGGGCAAAGGAGACCCCACTAGGGCAATGGGACCCTTCTTCAAAGACGATCCGAATCCCGAAAAAAGCGGCCTCTTCCTCCATCTCAACACCAACAAGAAAGGGATCACCCTCAATCTGAAGAGTGCCACAGGCAAGAAGATATTCAAGCAGCTTGTCGCAAATTCGGACATCCTTGTAGAGAGCTTTAGTCCCCACGTCATGTCCGGCCTCGGACTTGACTACCAAACCTTGGAAAAGGTAAATCCCAGGCTGGTGATGGTCTCCATCTCCAGCTTCGGACAAACTGGCCCTTACCGCGATTTCAAGGCATCGGAGATCGTTGAATATGCTATGGGCGGCGAGATGTATTCCACAGGAAGCGCTGGCAGGGAACCACTGAAGCTGGGAGGTAACGTCATTCAATATCAATCAGGAACCGTTGCTGCAGTAGCAACCCTAGGCGCGTTCTACGCCGCAGAATTTCAAGAAATCGGCCAGCATGTAGATGTCTCCATTATGGAAACACAGGCAGGCAGCGCCGACAGAAGAATCATGTACATTCTGAGCTATATCATGGCTGGAGTGATAACCACTCGCTGGCCGCCTCCGCGAGAAGCGGTTAGGATGCTCATCATGCCCCAGGGCGTCTACCCCTGCAAAGATGGCTTCGTTAACACCCTGAGCTTGCCTCAGTGGTGGTCAAGATATATTGAGGCTCTGGGAATGCCGGAACTCAAAGATGACCCCAGATTTCAAAATATCTACAGCGCCGAAGCCGGAATGGAGTTCGATGCTATCTGGTATTCCTGGCTTGCCGATCACACCAAAGAAGAACTTTTTGAAATCTTCCTTAAATCCAAGATCGCCAGTGCTCCCGTCAATAGTCCTCAGGATTTGCTGAAGAATGCTCAACTTAAGGCTAGAGAGTACTTCGTAGAAATCGACCATCCGGAAACAGGCAAAGTCACTTACCCGGGCGCCCCATTCAAGATGTCAGAGACCTCCTGGAAAATCAGGCAGCCTGCCCCACTATTAGGACAGCATAATGAAGAGATATATTGCGGACTACTGGGATACACCAAAGAGGAGCTGGTTAAACTTCGTGAAGGTGGGATTATTTAGCAAGGGAACGGAAGGAGATTACTGAGATGGCCAAGCTACCGTTGGAAGGAGTGAGAATTGTTGCCCTGCCTGTTGTGTTCGCTGGCCCTTTTGCCACTATGCTCCTCGCCGACCTGGGTGCGGAGGTTATCTTGGTGGAGTCGATCCATCATTTCCCTACAATTACCAGGGGATATATGCCCAGACCACCGCAATTTCTTGTCCCCACCACGGGAGCAACCTTTGGAGGCAGCGGAGGCATACAAACTTATGTCAACCATTGGGCGGGAGACAGGCCCTGGGACCGTTTCGTCATGTTCCATGCCCTGGGCAGAAACAAGATAAGTTGCTGCCTGGACCTCACTAGACCTCAAGGAGTTGAGATTTTTAAGAGATTGATAAAGGTGAGCGATGTCTTTTTCGAGAGCAACGCCGCCGAGACCATGGAGAAACTGAATCTCACCTATGATGTGCTCAAAGAGGTGAACCACGCAATCATCTGTCTGAGTATGCCTGGTCTTGGTTGCAGCGGACCCCACAAGTATTGCACGGTTTTCGGCGCCCAACTTCAGGCTCTGGCCGGTCATACCTGGCTAACGCGTTATCCAGACCTGGACTATACCACTACCCAGTCGCTCATATTCCACAGTGATGCGGCTGCCGGTGCCATTGCCGCCTTCGCTGTACTCTGTGCCCTGCGCTACCGCAAGCGCACTGGTAAGGGCCAGTTCATTGACTTAGGCCAGCTTGAAACTGTGATCCCCCATCTTGGGGAGGCAGTCATGGACTACACCATGAATGGCAGGGTTCAAGAGCCGTTGGGCAATCGCCATCCCTTCATGGCCCCCCACGGGGTCTACCGCTGCCTGGGCGACGACAAATGGGTAGCTCTTTCAGTATCCTCCGAGGACGAATGGCAAAAGCTCTGCCATGCTTTGGGCGACCCGCCTTGGAGCAAAGAGGAAAGGTTCTCCACGCCTCTCAATCGTCTGAAAAACCAGGATGAGTTGGATAAGTACATCGAAGAGTGGACTTGCCGCCACGATAGTTACGAGGTCATGTACATCTTGCAGAGGGAGGGAATTGCAGCAGGTCCGGTGCTGGACCAGCGCGATGCCTTCCACGATGCCCAGTTGGCAAGCCGCGGCTTCTTCGAGCAAGTCAGCCACCGGGAAGCAGGAACTCATCTCTACCCCGGAATGCTGTGGAAAATGGGCAAGACCCCTATAAGCATCCGTAAGCCCCCGCCATGTCTTGGCGAGCACAACGACTACATATTCAAAGAGGTGCTCGGAATGTCTGACGGCGAGATTGCCGAGCTAGAAAAGGATAAGCTCATCGGCGGTGACGAGTACATATGCGAGTCAATCTTCTAGTAAGACTTTCTTCTCACAGATAGATGATGTTTATAAACGGGGGAGTGCAGAGGGGCTTTGCCCCTTCGCCGAGGGTTTGGGGGTGTCCCCCAAGACTGGGGGACCAAGGGGTTGAAAGAAAGTTGCAAACGCTCTGCAGAGACTTATCTTGACACGGCGTGGCAACAGTTTAAAATGGGAGGCGTAATGTCTGCAAGGTTTATCAGATATCCGGAAAAGGCAACAGGAACAATGGGCCTGTTCTTCAGAACTCTCTATCTAGCAAGAAGAACAGGCTTTTCTGTACCCAAAATTACAAAAGAGCGTCTCGAAAACTAAAAAGGAGGTCTAAAGGGATGGCAAAAGGTAAAGGAATGCTGGAAGGTAAGGTCGCCATAGTAACAGGCTCGGGAAGAGGCCTTGGCAGAGCCCATGCCTTGGCGATGGCTGAAGAAGGTGCCAAGCTCGTCATCAACGACATCGGGGTGGAATGGGACGGCACAGGCAAGGCCAAAGGTCCTGCCGACGAGGTGGTCAAAGAGATAAAGGCTATGGGCGGAGATGCCGTTGCCAACTTCGAAAGCGTAACGAATTTCGAGGGAGCGCAGAAAATCATAGAGTCCGCAGTCAAGCACTTCGGCAAACTCGACATTCTGGTCAATAACGCCGGTTTCCTCCGAGACAAGATGACCTTCAATATGACCAAAGAGGAGTGGGACGCTATCATCGAAGTCCACCTCACTGGAACCTTCAACTGCGGCAGGCATGCCTGTGCTTATTTCAGAGAGCAGAGCAAGGCAGGGGCGCCCATTAAAGGTCGCATAATAAATACCATGTCCCACGCCGGCCTTCTGGGCAATGCCGGGCAAGCCAATTACGCATCTGCCAAGTTAGGCATCGGCGCCCTGACCATGGTCTGGGCCAGGGAGATGGAGAAATACGGTATGACCGCCAATGCCATTGTCCCTATGGCCCGGACGCGAATGACAACCCAGACCGCGGGCCTGGGCGGGATGTTCGAAAAGAAAGAGGGGGCGTTCGACGATATGGCTCCCGAGAACGTATCGCCGCTCGTCGTTTACCTCGCCAGCGACGCGGCCCAGAACATTAACGGACGCTGGTTGTCCATTAGGGGCGGTAAGCTCGAGTCATGGCTGTCGCCGCAGCTTGCCAAGACGATTGATATAAACAGAAAGTGGAAGCCGCAGGAAATAGCGCAGAGAATAAAGGAACTTGGCGACCTTTCTCTGCCCCAGATGTCGCTATAGACCCGAAGAACATTTCTGACCTTAAAGAAGCATAGGATTAAGGTCGCGAAAATTATGACTCAGCCAACACCCTGTGAAAGTGTGTTGGCTGAGCAGATTGGTGTGTTTCTAAGCCCGACGGGCTGGTTAAAGACATTCGTTGTTGATGCTGGCTCCTCAGAGCCTGGGATGGGCCATTGGGGAGCCCAGTTATTGTGTTTGGATTTATATCCGATTAAAATTAGAACTCGAGGTATCATCACACAAGAATAAGCTGACAGAAGGGAATATTAAATGGAATATAAGCGCCTTATCTGTGAGAAGGATAAGAAAAATCACATCGCCACAGTGACCTTGAACCGTCCTGATGTTGGCAATGCTTTCGACTTCCTCTTGATGGAAGAGATAGACCATGTCTTCAGGGACAACCTCGAACTGGATGATGCTATCAGGGCCATTGTCCTAACAGGAGCAGGCAAGTATTTCTGCACTGGTGTGGACCTTAACATGTTCGCCTCCAAAGACCCCCTTGTTAAGGAAGAGGAGTTGGAAAAAGGGGTAGCTTCTTCGCGAGTACAGGAGCAAGAAGGGGAGGTTCCCTGGGGTAAAGGAACAGTCCTGGGCGCTGTGGTCATGATGCGGAGCGTGCGCAAGGCCGTGATTGCCGCAATAAACGGCCCGGCGGTTGGCCTCGGCTTTTCTATTGCCCTCGCTTGTGACATGAGGATTGCCTCAGATAGAGCGAGGTTCAGCGCAGTATTCGTCAAACGAGGGGTGGGGCCTGATACAGGGGTCTCCTTCACCCTGCCCCGCGTTGTGGGATTCCCCAAGGCCTGTGAATTAATGTTGACCGGAGATATGATAGATGCTGCTGAGGCTGAGCGGATAGGCGTGGTGAACAAAGTGGTACCTCACGACCAACTGATGACCGCAGCAAAAGAGCTAGCAGAAAAAATAGCCAAGAACCCACCTTTAGCCGTGGCTTCACACAAGGAAGCCCTCTATAAGTCAATGTCAGAAACTGACCTTATAGAACAATTGAAGCTCGAGGTTGCAATCCAGGATAAACTTCTAAATACTGAGGACTTCAGAGAGGCCGCAGCAGCATTCCTAGAGAAACGCCCTCCGGTATTCAAGGGCAGATAGTTTTAAGCACTGCATCTTTGGAAAGGAAATAAGTGGCTTACAAACTCCAGACGAGGGTAACCAAGATTTTAGGCTCAAAATATCCTCTGGTCATGGGGACCATGGGGTATCAGTCCACCGCAGAGTTCGTAGCTGCGGCAGCCAACGCAGGCATATTCGCTTGTTTGTCATCCGTTATGTCAAAAACAACCCAGGCGCTTCGGCAAGAGATACGGAAAGCAAAGAGCCTGACCGATAAGCCATTCGGGATAAACATAAACCTGTTCCCGATGATAAGCCCACTGCCCCACGAAGAATACATAGACGCCGCTCTCGAAGAAGGGGTCACTATCTTCGAGACCTCGGGACGCAGCCCGGAAAATCTCGTTCCTCACATTAAAAAGGGCAATGCCAGGCTTATGCACAAATGCGCCCGTCTCAGGGACGCCAGAACAGCAGAGCGCGTCGGTGCTGATATTGTGGAAATAGTAGGATTCGAATGCGGCGGACATCCCAGCAAGGAGAACGTAACCAGCCTTGTCCTTATCCCTCAAGTGGTAGATGCAGTCAAGGTTCCCGTCATCGCTGGCGGCGGCATCGCAGACGCCAGGGGAGTCGTGGCGGCCTTTGCACTGGGAGCCGAGGGCGTAGTGATGGGCACCAGATTTCTGGCCACCAAAGAGTGCCCTATCCCCCTCAGCTTCAAAAAAAGACTGGTTGAGGCGCAGTCAACCGAGACCATGTTTGTGATGCGTACATTAAGCGACCCCATGAGAGCGCTGCGCAACAAACTGACGACTGAGGTTGAGGAATTAGAGGATAAAGGCGCTCCCGCAGAACAAATTATCCCCATGCTCGCTGGACAGGTGACCTTGAAAGCAATGGAAGCTGGCGATGTTGAAAATGCTCTACTGGCTTGCGGGCAAGTTGTCGGTTTGGTCCGCGACATCCCGACAATAAAAGAGCTCGTCGAGAGCATAATGAGTGAAACCACTGGCATTTATGAGAAGCTGGGCAAAACTCTGGCCAAGAAGCGTTAACAGAAACGGCGGTAATTGCCGAGACAGAAGTTAAAGAGACATCTAAAGGCACCAATCGAATGAAGGGAGCCGAGGATGGATTTTAGATTCACCCCAGAAGAAGAGGCCTTAAGAAAAAAGTTTGACGATTTCTACAGGGAAGAGATGAAGAACGCCCCTCCCGAATGGGGCACATCCATGGAGGCCATGTTCGGATTGGATGTGTGCTGGGAGTTCCACAAGAAGATGGCCAAGAAGCTGGCGGCAAAGAACTGGCTCTCCCGTCCCTGGCCCAAAGAGTACGGCGGCCAGGACGCTTCCCTTATCGAGCAGTTTATTTTCAGCGATGTTCAGGGCTACCACAGGGGCGCAGGAGTCGACCCCTGGGGGATGCAAATGCTAGCACCCACCCTGCTCTTCGGCGCAAGCGATGAGCAAAAAAAGGAGCACCTGCCTTATATAGCCCGGGCAGAGCGGTTCTGGACTCAATTATGGAGCGAGCCCGGCGCCGGCTCTGACCTGGCATCTCTGACCACACGCGCTGTAAGACAGGGCGACGACTATATAGTCAACGGGCAGAAAATCTGGACCAGCGGGGCTCACCGCGCTGACTGGGGCTTCATGCTCGCCAGGACAGACCCCAATTCCAAGAGGAGCCGGGGGCTCTCCTTCTTCCTGGTCGATATGAAGACTCCTGGCATTACTATCAGGCCCATCCTCAGCCTGGAAGGCTCCCATCTGTTCAATGAAGTCTTCTTCGATGATGTTCGCATCCCGGCGCGCAACCTGGTGGGTGAGGAGAACCAGGGTTGGATAACCTCCCAGATGACATCGAACTTCGAGCGCTCCATGATTATGATTTTTTCCTTCCTGAAGCGAGAGCTGGAGGAGTTGGCAGAGTTCTGCAAGGAGACAAAAAAGGATGGCAAGCCCCTGGCTCAAGACCCCTTTGTTAGGCACAGGCTGGCCCAGCTTGCCATAGAAATTGAGTCGGGACGTGCCTACGCTTATTTCGTAGTTTGGAATCAAATTAAGGGCGGCCTCATAGCGGCCGGGTCTTATGCTGCAGCAGCCAAGGTCATGGCTACCGAGCTGAACCAGCGCTTCTTCTATACAGGTTGCCAAATACTGGGACTCTACTCGCAGGTAGGAGAATCGAGATGGTCGCCTATGCAGGGTAAATTTGAGAAGGAATATCTGCAGTGCGTGAGCCTGAACATGGGCGGAGGCACTTCTGAGGTAATGAGAAACCTTGTCTGTTCACTGGGACTGGGACTACCGAGAAGCTGGTAGCAAAACGAGGTATAAGGAGGAAACGCATATGCCCAGAAAAGCAACAACCAAAGCTGCAAAAATACCCAGAGAAGTCGTGATGGTAGACTTTGCACGAAGCCCGTTCGGCAGGGCAAGCCAGAAGAACCCTGGCTTCTTTGCCCACATGCGCGGGGATGACCTTGCGATTGCCGTTGTTAAGGAGTTGTTCAGGCGAACCAAGCTTACCCCAGACATGATTGACGAGGTCACGATGGGCACGCCAAATCTGACGGGTGAGCAGCAGAACCCGGCCAGAACAGTTGCCCTACTGACCTGTCGCTACGAGACCCGTGCTCTGAGCGTGGATCGCGCATGTACATCGAGTATGGCAGGCGCTCAATTCGGCATTATGGCAATTCAGCTAGGTCTCGAGGACATAGTCATCGGCGGAGGCGATGAGAGCTGTTCCCACTTCCCCATCCCCCTGTTCACCGCCACCACCGACATGGATACATTCATAAAAGACGCCATAGCGAGTGGTGCTGCTGCCAGGGGTAACCCGAATCCCAGACTGTGGGAGGTCGTCGATGCCAATACCATGATAGGTATGGGTAACACCGCAGAGAATATGGCTGAGATGTTCAATATCTCCAAAGAAGTGCAGGACGTCTGGGCATGGAAAAGCAACATGCGCGCTGCTGCAGCCTACAAGGAGGGCAAGTTCAAGCACGAGATAATACCCATGGAAGGCATATTCCCTGATGGAACAACCAAGATCGTCGACTATGACGAGAGTGTAAGAGCTGACTCAAAGCTGGAGAAGATACGCACTCTCCCGCCCATCTACAAGCTAGGCGGTACAGTCGATGCAGCTAATTCCTCAAAAGAGGCCGACGGTGCCTGCGCGGGCGTGTTCATGTCAAAGGACAAAGCCAGGGAGCTGGGACTTGTCCCGATGTGCACCGTAAGGTCCATAGCCTGGGAGGCGTGTGACCCCAAGATCATGGGGTACAGCGCCACCCTGGCGTCCAAAAAGGCGGTACAAAGGGCAGGGCTGACCCCTAAAGACATAGACCTCTGGGAGTCGAACGCAGCCTTTGCCGTAGCGCCTATTGTTCAGTGCAAAGAAATGGGCATAGACCACGAAAAGATGAATGTAAACGGGGATGCCTGCTGTATTGGCCACGCCATCGGGGCAAGTGGGATGCGAATGTTAGGCACTCTGGCTCACGAAATGAACCGCCGCAAGGTTAGATATGGTTGTGCAGCCATATGCGGTGGCTATGGCCAGGGAACCGCCACGCTTGTAGAAAGAGAAGAGTACTGGGACGGCCGCCGCGCCTGGCTCAGCTAGACTTACATAAAAAAGGGGGAACCATGAATCTGGACCTGACCGAAGAGCAGGAAATGCTGAGAACATCGGCACGAGATTTCCTCATCAAGGAATGTCCCAAGACACTTGTTCGCAAACTGGAGGAAGACCAGAAAGGCTATTCTCCCGAACTTTGGAGCAAGATGGCTGATTTGGGCTGGATGGGACTGGTGCTTCCTGAAAAATACGGTGGCCAGGGGATGGGTTTCATGGACCTCATTATCCTGCTCCAGGAGATGGGGCGCAACATAGTGCCCGGCCCTTTCTTCTCCACTGTGGTTCTAGGCAGCCTGCCCATCCTCAATGCAGGAACGGAGGAGCAGAAACAAACACTCCTGCCCAAAGTAGCCAAAGGCGAGCTCATTTTAACACTGGCTTTCACCGAACCCAGTGCCCAGTATGATGCGGCGGGGGTGGAAACAAAGGCTGCGGCTCAGGGCGATAGCTTCGTCATCGATGGCACTAAGCTCTTCGTGGAGAACGCCCATATAGCCGATTACATAATATGCGTCACCAGAACCAAGAAAGGGGCCAATCCGGAAGAGGGCATCACACTGTTCCTGGTAGATACCAAGACCCCCGGCATTAAATGCGAGGTCATGCCCACCATCGGCGCCGACAAGCTCTGCGAGGTCGTCTTCAAAAATGTGAAAGTCCCTAAAAAGAATATGCTGGGTAGACTCAACGAAGGCTGGCCTATTCTGGCCAAGGCACTGGAGTTTGCCACCATAGCCAAATGTGCCGAGATGGTCGGCGGCCAGGAGGCATCCATGGATATGACCCTGGCTTATGTCAAGGAGAGGGTTCAATATGGCAAGCCGATAGGCAGCTTCCAGGTTATTCAGCACTACTGTGCCAATATGTGGATGAATGTCGAGACCAGCAGGGACATCCTCTATAAGGCTGCTTGGAGCCTGGCTGAAGGCCTCCCCAGCAGCACAGAGGTCGCAGTAGCCAAAGGCTGGATCAACGAAGCCTACAAGTTCGTTACGGAGAGAGCGGTGCAGTGCCACGGCGCTATCGGCACCACCAGGGACCACGATATAGGGCTCTACTATCGAAGGGCCAAGGCTGGCGAGCTTGCTTTCGGAGATACAGACTTCCAGAAGGAGTTGGTCGCCCAGAAATTAGGACTTTAGACCCCATATTTAACTTCGATAAGGGGGAAATACTATGGATTTCCAATTTACTGCCCAGCAGGAAGCCTTCAGGCAGGAGGTGCGCGATTTTCTGCGCAAGGAGCTGGGGCCGGATTGGCGGGGCGGGAAAACCCAGGAAATGTTCAGCCGCGAATTCAGCCGCAAGTTGGGCAAGAAAGGCTGGATCGGTATCGGATGGCCCAAAGAGTATGGCGGGCTCGGCCGCCCCCATATGGATCAGCTAGTATTCGGCGAAGAGATGCTGTACGGCAGAGCTCCGGCAGCCGCTCACATCCTGGCTCAGAATATGGTGGGGCCTACTCTAATCAATGTGGGAAGTGAGGAACACAAGAAAAAGTTCCTGCCCATGATTCTGAGCGGAGAGGTCGTGTTTTGCCTGGCCTATACCGAGCCTCAAGCGGGCTCCGACCTGGCATCTTTACAGACCAACGCCGTGGCAGACGGTGATTACTTCAGAATAAACGGACAGAAAACTTTCATCAGCTTTGCCGGCGAGGCCGACTACGGCTGGATTGGAGTTAGAACCGACCCCAATGCGCCTAAGAAACACAGAGGAATAAGCATCTTCATCGTCGACATGAAGACTCCTGGCATCACGACGCGCAAGCTGGATACGATGTTCGACCATACGCTGTACGAAGTCTTTTTCGACGATGCTAAAGTCCACAAGAGCTGTGTTGTAGGCCAGCTAAACCAGGGTTGGTACTACATCACCCAGGCCCTCGACCACGAAAGGGTCTTCATGGCTGCCACCATCGCAGGCTACCAGCGCATATTCGATGAGATAGTGGAATACGCCAAGTCGACTAAACGCGATGGTAAACCGATAAGCAAAGACCCCATCGTTCAGCAAAAGCTGACTGAGATGGCAATAGAACTGCATGTGGGACGTCTCCTGGGTTATCGCCTGGCCTGGCTCCTCGAGCAGGGCATTGTCCCCTTCTCCGAGGCATCCATCTCGAAGGTCTTCACCAGCGAACTAGAGAAACGCCTGGGCAATCTGGGTATGCAAGTACTCGGCCTGTACGGCCTCCTGCAGCGCGGCACTCCCCAGGCTCCTTATGATGGATACCTGGAGTGGGAATATAGATTCTCACCCATGCAAGCCGTCGGCGGCGGAGCTAACGAGATTCAGCGAATTATTATCGCCATTGCCGGCCTCGGTCTCCCCAGATAAGGCCTTTCCTTAACTCGTTATTTGCTGATGTGACTGACGAAAGGAGGAGGAAATGCTAATCGATGCCCATTATCATCTCGTAGCAGAAAAATGGTACCCCGAAGGATGGTGGCAAACAGTATCCGGCATGTATCTCAACGGCATGAAGGCATTGGGAATGGAAATGCCTCTAGATACAATAAGGCAAACCCTGATTCCCTCATTGTGGGACCCCGAGGGAGAAGCACTAATCAACGATATGGAAACCAATGGCATCGACAAGACTGTTCTATTGCCCATGGATTACTGGGTCATGTACGGCGAACCGAAGGCATCTCTTGAAAAACAGCTCAAAGCATACGCAACCCTCCAAAAAAAATATCCTAAGAAGATAATCGCCTTCGCCACCGTTGACCCCCGCAGACCCGATGCTATAAAAATAGTCGAACAAGCCATAAAGGGCTGGGGTCTAAAAGGGGTAAACTTCTATCCTCAGACAGGTTTCTTCATTAACGAGCCCAGGACCTACCGCGTGCTGGAAAAGATTAGCGAACTCGAAGTACCGGTGACCTGCCATACGGGACAGCTCGGGGCTGCGCCACTTCGTGGCAAATACGGCGATCCCATCCACCTCGACGATGTAATACAGGATTTCCCCAATATAACCATAGTAGCCGGTCACATGGCATTCGGCTGGCACGAACAACTTTTCTACCTCGCCGGTTTGAAATACAATATATTGACTGATATATCCGCCTGGCAAGATGTAGCGAAGTTCAACTTCCGCAAGTTCTGCACAGTCTTAAGGAGTGCCCTGGACCGCCTCGGGAAAGACCGCGTTCTCTTTGGCACCGATAATCCCTTCGTGTCCGCTCTTATGTCAACCAGGGAATATGCGGATATCATCAAAGGGCTGCCCCAGAACGCCCCCGAGGGAATCACCTTCACCGAGGACGAGGTCAACGCCATACTGGGCGAAAATGCCGCCAGGATACTGTCCCTGAAGAGATAAGGCGAAGCTCCCTCAATCTGGGACAGGAGGTGATAGATTGAGCTTGAGAGATAAGTGTGCCATCGCCGGTGTCGGCATGACTAAGCTCGGCAAGAAAATCTCCGACAGGAGCACCATAGGCTTTGCCCTCGAAGCTTGCAAGATAGCCATCGAGGACGCTGGCCTCACCAAAGACGATGTGGATGGGCTCCTGTTTGTGCACCCCTCGCAGCAGGGAGAACGACATGGCTTCTCGGGAAGAGTAGCAGACCTCCTGGGGATATCTTCAACATTCAACGCCACCGTAGACTGCGGTGGTGCTACACCCATTGTCACAGTGCAAATGGCAGCCCTGGCCATCAACGCTGGCATGTGCCACACCGTGGTCTGCTGCTACGGATGGCAGAATAATCCCATAGACATCCCTCCCAGCCTACCCCCCAACTTCGAGTTTACCCTGCCCCAGGGAGAAATTTCAGCAGTCCCATTTCTGGCTCAGGTCACGCGCAGACATATGCACGATTTCGGCACCACAAGCAGACAACTCGGAGCTGTGGCCGTCGCCTGCAGAAAACACGCCTGCCTCAACCCGAACGCCCAGATGTATGGCAAACCTATCACACTTGAGGACCATCATCATTCACGTTGGGTAGCAGAGCCCTTGCGCTTGCTCGATTGTTGTCCCTGGACAGATGGCGGTGGTGCAGTAGTAGTGACCTCAGCAGCGAGGGCAAAGAACCTCAAGCACCCACCTGTATACCTCAGCGGCTGGGGACAGGCTCATGGAGCACCGCTCCTGCGCCCCTGGCGCAGGCCTAAAGTGTCAGACTGGGCTGTTTGGACCAGGGCCAGCGATACGGCATTTAAGATGGCGGGGGTCACCCGCAAGGACATAGATGTCTGTCAGCTCTACGATGCCTTCAGCATCGTATTTTTGCTACAACTGGAAACCAGCGGCTTTTGTAAGTTAGGAGAGAGTGGTCACTTTGTTGAAAATGGCAGGGTTGAGCTTGGGGGAGAGCTTCCCTGCAATACCGCCGGTGGGCTGCTCTCCGAGGGCCACACCATGGGCATGGGGCACATAGTAGAGGCAGTACGCCAGCTCAGGGGAAAGTGCGGGCAGAGGCAGGTGAAAAATGCCGGGCTTGCTCTCGTCACTGGATTCGGAGGCGTGGTCAACGAGTATCCGCCAACCTTCAGTTTCTCTTCCCTGATCCTGAGGAGGTGATAATGACACAAGAATTTAAGATTCCTAAGCCGCTTCCCTCTCCTACCGAGGACTCAAAGATCTTCTGGGATGCCTGCCAGAGGCAGGAGTTTGTGATTCAGAAATGTGACGATTGCGGGATGTGGCGTTTCCCGCCCAGCATCCTATGCCCTAAATGCATTAGCATGAATTACCGGTGGGCCAAGGCCAGCGGCAAAGCCAAGGTTTTCTCCTGGCAAATCACCCATCAGCCCTTCTATCCGGCCTGGGATCCGCCTTACAATGTCGCCATTGTGGAACTGGAGGAAGGGCCCCGCATGCACAGCAATATAGTGGGCTGCAAAAACGAGGATATATATATAGACATGCCGCTAGAGCTCATATTTGAGAAGGTCGAAGAACAGGACTGGTACCTGCCCAAGTTCAAGCCGGCAGCCAGGTCAAAAGCATTAAGCAAATCTAAACAAAGGAGATAACATGCCTGCAGTACTCTTTGAGAAGAAAGAACATATAGCAATCATAACCATGAACCGCCGAGAGGCCCTCAATGCCATGGACGACGAGATGATGGACCAGCTTTGCGATGCCTGGGTAAAGGTTAGAGATGACCGCGATATCTGGGCCGCCATCATCACCGGGGCCGGCAAGACCGCCTTCTCCGTGGGAGGAGACCTCAAGACCTTCTTGCCCAAGATCACCCAGTCAGACCTCCGAGAACTCCAGTCAGACCCCCAGGCCGCCAAATCTCTCACCGCCGTCCTTCGCGGATTCGACCTTTTCAAGCCTGTGATTGCAGCGGTTAACGGCTTCTGCATGGGCGGAGGCCTGGAGATGCTGCTTGGCACGGATATCAGGGTAGCCTCCGAGAACGCAGTGTTCGCCATAATGGAACCAACCTGGGCGCTCTTCCCCGGCGGTGGCACAACCGTCCGAGTGCCGCGCCAGATACCATACTGCCGGGCTATGGAGATGCTGCTCACGGCCAACCAGATCACCGCTCAAGACGCTGTAGAATACGGCCTTATCAACAAGGTCGTACCTCGTGAGCAACTGATGCCCACGGCCATGGAATATGCAGAGAAAATTTGCTCGAATGGCCCCCTGGCGGTGCAAGCGATCAAAGAATCCGTGCTCAGAGGTCTGGCCCTCGATGGCGCCTACTCTATCGAGCGCCTGATGTCCATGATTATCTTCTCGACCGAGGACGCCAAAGAGGGGCCCAAAGCATTCATGGAGAAGCGCGCGCCAAACTGGAAAGCAAAATAGGAAAACCGATGCCTGTGGGGGGCGAGTCTGCACTGCAACCCGCCCCCTCTTCATTTCCGCTCCACCCTCAACCTGTATCTCTTTCTTAACACTATTATGGCTGGAACTACCAATCCCAGAACACCCACGATTATCCCTATCATGCTCCAGGGAACAACCCAGAATTCCCCTGTTTGAGATTTATTTACCAGTTCCCCTTTATGGTCCAAATATCCGATCACCACGCTCGCTCTCACTTTCCCAAACAAAGGCGTTTGTCGCCAATTGCTCTTTAGCACCCCATCGCTATTCGGCAGAATAACCATTTGCCCTAAGTCTAGCTCGCTATTATTACCCCAGAGAGCACTGAAATATGCTCTTGCTGCTACGGCAAGATGGACATTGCCCGAATTTCTTACCACAACCCCCATTTCCACAGGACCCTTTCCAACGATTCCAGGCACTATCAGAGATACAATATCGGCGTTGGTAGAAACGTCTGCTTCAGTGATGCCCGGGATAGTGATGTAGAAAAGCGTAGGAATCCTGGTGGAAATCGAGACCGCGCTTTGATTTGCTGAAGGGATAGCCTCAAAGAAAAGGGCTGCATAATGACCCCCTGGTTCCACCTCCTCAGGGGCAGCGATAGCTACTTCAACCTCTTTACTCTCGCCTGGTGAAAGCTCAAAACCTGACTTCTCAAAACCCAGCCATCTTGCAGCCGAATAGCTCTCATGCTCCGCCTCAGAGAATACGAAATTGCCCTCCCTGTCAATGGAGAAATCCGTAACATAGGCTTTAATCTCACTAGATTCACTGCTTTGATTCTGGACATGGATAGTCTTGCCAGCCTGCTCTCCTCTGTTCACTGTCATCTCGACCCATGTAGGCCAGACACTTATTCCCCCCTGAGCCGAGACCGAAGTCGAGGAGATGCAGAAACCCAGAGCCAGCACCATAGCCGTGATCACGCCATATCTCAGATATCCCATCGCTCAACACAAATATAGGGCAGCAGGGCAAACCCAGACTGCCCTATATTCCTTTTACCGCAAATATTAAGGGCTGCCCACCACTAGAGTATATGTGTGAACAGCGGAATAATAGCTCTCCAACGGGTTATTAGAAGGTTGGCCACCAGGCATTACAAGTTTATAAACCACGTTGACGTTGCTGCCGCTGGTTGCCGAGCCGTTACTGACCACATTAGATGCTGAACCGGAGTCTCCAAATTCGGTACTTGAAGTCGCATACATTCCGCTTGCATCGCCGCTCGATTTGAAAGTGAAATTGGCGGAAGGGATCGTAGCACCGAGCGAAGAGTCCCTCAGGTCTTGGTTTTTGCTCACCGTGAGATGCCAGACATTGTTTGATGTGATGCCTAAAGATAGGGTCTTCTCTAGAGTTTGTCCGGGCCCCATATTTCCGAAATCAATTGTATTGGCGCCTGTTGTGCCACCCACGATGCTAAGGCTGCCGCCCGTCTCCACGTTGACCTTTGGAATCACATCCATGGTATATTGACCAACTGCGCTCGATGTCACCAATAGACAGAAAACCAGTACCAGAACCAGAACCGAGATCACCCACAGTAGACGCGACGGCGAAACGAACCCGACCTTCATTGTCCCACTCCTCTCTTTCTGGGATGTTCTGATATAATTTTCGTCCCAGAACATCCTACTAGTGCCCCATTATAAAAGAGAATTTTTGATAATGCAAGAGGCTTCTGAAAAATCAAGGAAAATGGGGCAATTGCTATCTGCAACCGTCGGAACTACCCGACAAAAAAGGAAGTGGGCGTCCTTGCAGACGCCCACTTGTCTATCACACGAGACGCTCTATGTTGTTACAGCCGCTGCTTCGTCCTGGCGATAATCTGGTCCTGCACCTCTTTATGCATATCCGTGAAGTAGGCACTGAAACCAGCCACACGGACCACCAGGGTTTGGTAGTTCTCAGGATGGGCCTGAGCATCTTTCAGAACCTTATCGTCAATCACGTTGCCCTGAACATGGTGTATGCCCAGGTCAACGAACGTCCTCAGGTAAGCCACGAACTTCGACCTGTTATCGCCCTCGAGGAACTCCGGCATCCACCTCTGGTTGAACAGGTGGTTGAAGGTCAGCAGCGGGTCAATCTTGGCCACCGATTTCAACACCGCGGTGGGCCCCTTCTTGTCAGTGCCCGGCAACGGCGAGACCGTGCCATCGCTGAACACCTCGCGGTCCCTTCTGCCATCAGGGGTTGCTCCGGTCAGTCCGCTGAAGCTGAAGTAGCTGGCGCTGCCGCTGCCATCCGACTGCACATTGTAGCCATATATAGTCTTGAACTGGTGTATCGTCTTGCAAGTCCTGATGTGGACTTCTCTGGCAAACAGGTCCACATAATCGTCGTCGTTGCCGAACTTGGGAGCATCGAGGAACTTCTGACGCAACTCGTCGTGCCCTTCCCAGTTATCCTTAAGTGCCTGTAGAAGCTGTGCCATGGTGACCTTCTTGTCCTCAAAAATCAGCTTTTTCATCGCCACCAGCGCATTCACTACCGTAGTCTGTCCCACAGGCTGCATGTTGGTCTTATGCCAGACCCTGTAATCTCTGACGTCCTTGGCATTCTCAATGCAGCCATCCAGCAAAGCGGAGTTGAACGGCTGGGGCAGCCAGATCTCCTCGTTGGCGTCCGTTATATTGCTGAAGATAACTATCTTCTCGGTGAAGAACTTCACCTGCTCCAGATACGCCTTGACTACATCCTCAATGGAGGTGAAGGTAAGCGGGTCCTGAGTGGGCGGGCCTATCTGCTTCCCATCGAAGAACTTATCGTCCTTACCCCCATTCAGGGCAAACTCCAGGCACTTGGGCAGAGCGAAGCCTACGCCGGCGATGCCTCGGTGCCCCATGGGCTTCCCTACCACAGCCCATCTCATACAACCCTCAACGCACCAGTTTCTGGCAGCCTCGGCTGGGAATCCCTTGCTCATCAGCCACGGCACCATGAACTCATCGTTGAATATACCGTAATGCCCTGCATCCTGCCTCATGATATCGGTGAACTTGTAGAGGAACTCGTCGGGCGTGTTCTTGTGCAGCCTGACCACCATCATGGGCTCCACCAGCTTCAGAGACTTAACGCTATCCATGATAATGTAGGTTAGCTCATTGGTAGCATCGCGACCCAGACTGTCCTGACCGCCGATTGTTACATAACGTGGTGTGGTATGAGCACCGCTGCCCATTATCGGCGCGTTGAAGTCTGCCAGCTCTGTGAACTTGAGCCAGACATACTCCATCAACTCCTGAGCCTCCGCGGGGGTTATCTTTCCAGCTTCTTTATCTTTCTTATATAAGGGATACCAGAGCTGGTCGATCCTATCGCCTATACCACTGGTCTGGATATCCAGCACCCTCACCAGAAGGAACATGAGGAACCAGGCCTGCAAGACCTCGTGGAAGTTCCGCGGCGGGTTCTCGGGTACCCAGGAACAGGCCTCCGCTATCTGCTCCAGCTCCTTCTTCCTCTTCTTGTCTTCCTCAGCAGCAGCTAACGTTTTAGCCAGCTCGGCATACCTGTGCGCCCACCTGATAGCAGCCTCAATACTTATGATAACTGCCTCCAGGAAAGCCTTCTTCTTCAGAAAATCCCTGGGATTGTCGCGGATAAGGTCCCTATCCTGTTTCACCTGTTCCAGCTTGTCTTGGGCTTCCTTCAATATGCCTTTCAATCCTACCTTAAATACCTTCTCGTAATTGGGCACCTGCCCGGAGTGGGCGCCATGCACCCAGACAAACACACCCTGGTTCATGTAAGACCAGTAGGGCTTATCTGCTTCAGGGAGGTATTGCCGCTCTGCACCCTGCACCGACTTATTGAACCAGTATTTGTTGATCTCGTGCATCTCGGCACGCTCTTCGTCGGTCAACATATCCTTGTAGCCCATCTCGATGGCTTTGTCCACCCACCGAGAGTAGAGTTCCGGATAGCTGATTACATGGTCCGGGGACTTGGAGGAACTGCCAGCGATGCGGTCGTAGCCATTTATCAAAATGGTCATGTTGTCCAGATAATTAGCCATCGCCTTGGCTCTTCGGATGGCAATAGGTTCGCCCTCGGTCGCCCTGTATGCCTGAGTCACAAAGCGGGCTCGCTCGATGTCCAGCTTCAGGGTCGGCCGGATATTGCTTATCTTACCCAGCTTCTCCTGCTCTTCGACACGGCCCATACGTTGGCCCATCATTGTCCTGAAACGCACCTGATCCGCTATTATCTGTGTCATCCTTTTCTCTTCTACAACTGCCATGGCAAGACCCCCTTTCCCTACTTAACCGACTTGAGCTGGCAACATTCTAATGATCGCTGCTATACCTGTATGTGACTTTTGTCTCACTTTTTAATCCGGGCCTCGCGACGGCCCGCTACGTCCAAAATACCATTTTAACCTGCTTTGATTATAACATAATAACCAGCTTCGGGCAAGCTCGCACACGTTCGTCAAGACTTCGCTGCAAGCCCTTCACGGTGGTTCAGAACCATTCTCACTTTCACTTGACCAAACGATAAAAAACGATTAAACTAATCCTGTTGTCTTTGACAAGCGAAATCATCCTTTAAATCTAAATACTAAGGGGGTAGAACAACGTGCCTGACGAGATGAAGATGGCTGTCGATATTTATGATCCCTATCAGCATGCCGAGGAATGGACTCCTGAGATGTACAAGAAGCTGGAGCAGGCCAGGGACATAATCGAGGAGTGGTGGCTGCCCAACCGCAGACAACTCGACCGCCTGGGTGGCGTCATGGCTATGACAGAGATGTCTGACGTCTACTACGGCATGCATAAGCAGATAATAAACGATGGCTTCTACGGCCGAGTAATACCCAAGGAATACGGCGGCCCCGGATGGAACTCCATGCAGTGTGGGCTCCTCTCCGCTGAGATTACCAAGATGGCTTACACTCCCAGAATGGATGACGCCTTCTTTAACGGTGAGCCTGCAGTTCAATTGTTGCTCAAATGGACTCCAGACGAGAACACCAAGCGTGAATATCTTAAGAGGATACTGGATGGCGGATTCTGCACCCTGTGGGCGACCGACCCCGAGTCAGGCGTTGACATGGGCGCTATGCGCGGCACCGCAGTGAAGAACGGCGACTATTACCTCCTCAACGGCCCCAAGTGGTGGATGGCCATGTGCAGCCCGGGCCCCGTCGGACTTCAGTGGCACCTGGTGCTGCTGAAAACAGACACCACCAAGCGCACCAGCGGCCTCACCATGTTCATTGTCAACGATGACGAGCCCGGCATCATCCGGGGTCGTGAGGGAGACCTCATGGGGGCCAGATGGGGCTGCGCCCGCTACGAGCTCCTTCTGAAGGATCTGAAGGTGCACAAGAGCCGCCTGGCAGCCCCCGAGGGCAAAGGCCTGTTCTCCCTGGTAGATGCGATGAACAAGCACATGGGCAATCAGGCGTTCCAGGCCGTAGGCACACAGGAAGCCGCTATAAAGATTGCTATCGAGTACACCTCATCTACCATAAGATGGGACCACCCTCTGATCGAGTACCAAGGAGTACACTTCCCCATAGCCGATATGTGGGTCAACGCCGAGGCTTCCCGCGCTATTGCTGCCAAGGCAAATAAACTCTACGACGAGGGCGAGGTCAATGCGCTGCATGGCAAATGGGCTATCCTCGCCTTCCGCATGGCTGCCCCGGCAGCCCTTGAGGCCTGTATTAAGGCAATGGAGCTCATGGGCGCCCGCGGTATCGAGCGTGAGGAAGGCTGGCCTCTGGAGCTGATGTACCGCGATTCCATGATCTTCCAACTGTACCGCACCCCCAACGTCGACAGAAAGTTCCTTGCCTCCTACCTCGTACGCAAGAGGCTCTAAAGCGGTTTTAGTGGCATATGTACGGTAGGGGCTCGGCATGCCGAGCCCCTACATTTTTGGAGCATGCGCTCCAACCTATTCACAAGAGCATATCCTAGCTTCCTGCGATATCCCAACCCACAGGATGGCATAGATATGATGGTTTGACTATCTGAACGTAACGGAGGCGGGCGGGCTTGATTTCTTGGAAGGTCTCAGTTGTATGACCAATATGCTTGCCCTTTACACACGGAAGCAGTTAACGCCCGCCTCAAATTGGAGGCTACTTTTCTGCAAGAGCGTTGATGAACCCGCCTCCAAGAGTAACTCTTAAAAGGGCAGACTTCCGACCTTGGTAGCAGCGGTTCTCGAGCGGTTGCTAAACAATTGCAGTTGTTTTTGCATCTTTTAACGGGACTTCAATCTTCTACTCAGCTATTCATAACAGTGCCCCGTCTTAGTGCAAACAGGACCAACACGGCCAAGGCAAGAACTGGCAGGTAGAACAATAAGACAATGATTCTGTACCAGTCTAGCGGTGGTATGAGCATCTCGATAAGGAAAAACAAGAAAAGCAGGAACGTGTAGCCTGCAAGAACACTTAATACCGTTTTCCCAGCGACACCCTTAATTCTGAACAGTATCATAACAGCCAATACAACAACCGGTATGTCAAATATGAGTGGAACTGCGACCTGTAACCAGTTGCTTGTTTGATATGGTTTCGTCCATGGGATTACAGTCACCAACTCGAAGACGCCAAAAGCAAGCGTATATCCAGCCAAAATTTTCAGTATTGTTCTCATAGATGGCTTTGTGGATATCATGGAACACACCCACAATCTGTTTCTAGCGAGTTAGAAAAAGACGGACACCACGAATTGAAGCGCAATCAAATGATCGATTACGCGCAAGGGCAAATCAAGGTATCTACTGCTACCTATTTTTTCAGCACTCTCTGCTTTTCAGATAGACTGGGCCATAAATTTTACACAATTCTTTATACTTCTTTCCTTCTGGCAAGGAAGGAAAGAGAACAACTAGAAAACAGTTAAGCAATGAACACTCTTGCAGGACTCTCCTGAAAAACCTTATATCACTTTCGCGGATTGAAGTCAATGTCCGTAACTTGACTCTCTCCTTCCTCCAAATCGCGAGTCAGGCCACTGGATCAAAAAAGGGCCGCTCCAGTATTACTTCTTATCTATTACTATTTAACTAATTCCTTTGGTACCACTCGGCGATTGTAACCGCCGCGTTCTAGTGCTATCTTCTTCTACGAAGCCACCAGAGGGACATGAGCTGTTCCAGGGTAGAGGAAATGCGATGAAGACAGTGCAGGAGAAAGAGCTCAAAATAATCTCCACAGGGAACGATGAGCTCGACAAGAAAATGGGTGGCGGAATACCATTAAGGACCCTCACCCTTGTCGAAGGGCAGCCCGACTCCGGCAAATCCGTGCTCACCCAGCAAATGCTCTGGGGCTCGCTGAATAATGGATGTACCGCTGTAATCATCACCACTGAGAACACAACGAAGAGCCTGGTCACCCAGATGCAAAGCCTGAGCCTGGATATCACCGATTATCTCCTGCTTTCCCGGTTGTTTATATATCCCATAGACATCAAGAAAACGAGACAGAGCCTGAGTTCAGGCATAGTGCCCCTGCTAACCGGTTGTGCTAATAGGGGCGTAAACCTCGCGGTGATAGACTCCCTCACCTACTATCTCACCCATGCCACTATCGAGGAAGTGCTCTCTTTCTTCGAGGATTGCAAAGCGCTTACCGGCAGGGGGATGAGTATCATCTGCGTGGCGCATTCCTACGCCTTCACTGAGGAGGCCATGGTCAGGTTAGGGTCCATGTGTGATGCCCACCTGAGGCTGCGTATCGAGACCATGGGGAGCAAGATGGTAAAGATACTGGAGGTAGCCAAAGTGCGGGGCGCCAAGCTGACCACAGGCAACATCGTATCCTTCGATGTCGAGCCCAACTGGGGCATCCGGGTCATCCCCTACTCCAAAGCCAAAGCCTAACAGACACTCTCCCTGGCACATCGTCCATCCGCAGTAGTTGTTGGCCACGTTACCCCAAAATGTAATAACTCTTTAACCATTTGTTATCCCATTTTATGACTTCTTCATCCCAGACTTGATATAATTATAGGCAGGCCATGGTGAATACTGAACATCTACCCCCCAAATTGTTCAAGGGAGCAACATGAGGAAAGTATTAATCTTGGGGGCTGGCTCAGCAGGAATCGCTGCTGCGCTGGAGTTGAAAAAGGCCTCCGCTCGTACTTCGGAGTTGGAAGTAACACTGGTGGACCAACAGAGTTACCACTTCGTTATACCCATGATATATCAGGTGGTCGCCGGCAGCGTGGAACCCGGTTTTATTTCTTTCCCTTTACGAATTCTGGCCAGGCAGAAACCTGCTGCAGGGCAGTTTAAGTTCATACAGGGCAGGGTCCAGAGCATAGACATAGAGAGAAAGAAAGTTGTCACAGATAAAGGAGAACTGGACTGGGATTATCTGGTGATAGCTTTGGGCAGCACTCCCAATTTCTTCGGCATGAATGACGTTGAGAAGAATGCCATACGCTTCAGGTCACTGAGAGATGCCATCGACATCCACAATCGTATTCTGGACAAGTATGAGGCAGCCCTCTTAGAAAAAGATGAACAACGCCGACGCGAACTGCTTACCTTTGTGGTGGTAGGTGGTGGGCCTGCAGGTGTGGAACTGTCGGCCCATATCCAGGACTTCGTCCTCGAGGCGCTGGTACGGGATTACCCTTCCCTGACACCCCAGTTTCGGATAATTCTGGTTGAGGCCCAGGACACTCTCTTATCGGGCATGAAGCACAAGACGTCAGAGCTGGCTCTCGCGCGGCTGCGCTCTCGAGGAGTTGAGGTATTGCTTAAGACCCGCATAATTAAAGCGTGGGCTGGTGGTATCCAGACTGCCGATGGCCAGACCATACCAACCAGTACGGTAATATGGGTAGCCGGAGTGAAGCCAGTAGAGCTTATGGCTTCACTGCCATTCGATAAAGCCAAGGACGGGCGAATGAAGGTGAATGAGTACTTGGCAGTGCCGAATTCACCTCATATCTACGTTATCGGTGACTGCGCCTATCTGCAGCAGGAACATAGTTCAGGAGCTTATCCCGCAACACACCAGGTAGCCGTACGACAGGGACCAGCATGTGCCCGCAACATCCTCAAGGCTATAGCAGGAAAACCTCAACGTCCTTTCCGCTACAGATTCAAGGGACAGATAATGTATATCGGCAGAAATGTGGCGGTGGCTCAAATAGTCGGCCTTGTCTTCGATGGTTTTGTTGCCGGATTCCTGCGCCGGCTCTTGTTCTTGGAGCAAATGATTATGTATCTAGGGCTATCGACAGCATTCAAAAATAAGGTGGGCACGGCTCTTGAGTGGTTCTCTGCCTATTTCTACCATCGCAACACGGCCCACATAGAGTGAGTGCTAAGTTCAGTCTACAAAAATGAAAGGGAGAATGTGGCAACAGTCACTCCGTCCGCTGGATCAATACACAGGGTGACGGCTAAAACCAGGATATGGCTTACAGAAATCCGCCCCAAGTTCCTGCTTGGCTCAGTCGCGCTGGCTTTCTTAGGCACGTCTGTAGCGTGGCGTGATGGTTTCTTTAGCCTTCGTTACGCTGTGCTCGGCTTCATCGGGCTTATCCTATGGCATATTAGTATTCAAGTTTTCAACGACTACTTCGATTATAGAAGCGGAGTCGACCTCAAAACTCAGAGGACACCTTTTAGCGGCGGCAGCGGGGTCCTGCCTGCCAGACTTCTCAATCCTACATCTGTCCTCAAATTCGCTATAGTCAGCTTTGCCCTAGCTGTCCCTATATGGACGTACTTTGCTATCGTCAAAGGTCCACTACTGCTTCCCCTTGTCGGGCTAGGGGCTGTTTGCGTTCTGCTCTATACTCCGGTTCTAACCAGATGGAGGCTGAGCGAGATCTCCTCTGGCTTAGGTCTCGGCATATTGCCCATATTGATGTTCTACTTTGTTCAAACAGGAGGATATAATACTGAGATAGTCGTAGCATCCATCCCTGCTGGGATTTTGCTCTTTAACGTTCATCTTTTGAACGAATTCCCGGATGTTGAGGCAGATAAGATCGGGAAAAGAAAGACTATACCCATCGTACTAGGCAGGGCAAAGGCAAGCTGGATATATTTAGCTGGGACTATGAGCGTCTACGCCTGGGTAGTAGCATGGGTTGCAGCGGGGGTTATGCCTTTGACGGCGCTGCTGTCCTTAGTGACGATTCCTCTCGCTTTCTGGGCAACAAGGGGTGCTCTGAGCTATAAAGATAAAACAATTTTTACGCCGGCACTGTGGGCTAACTCACTTTGTTTGATATTTACCCTTGCACTGCTTGCATCAGGTTACTTATTAAGCCACTACTAATTACACGTAGGACTAGAGTTCAGATCGCTCCAAGAAGAAGCCCTCCCGAATTAGTTTTTACTCAGCTCACAGTGCAGGTATACCCGTTGCGGAGAGCAAGCCAGCCTCGGGGCCTTGTCTTTCCCCTCGTTTATGCGTCCTCCAAAGCCCGCAAATCGAAAAGGCCCGACCTGCTTCGTTGAGACCAAACCCAAATGATGCTATAATTAGCCTGAGAGCGATGGCAGCCGCTCTTTTTTAAAAGGAAGGCATCTGGACAGTTGACATGGAAGACAGACCCAAAAAGCTGAATATCGAGGTCACCTCGAGATGCAACCTCAATTGCGATATGTGCATGAGGAAGGTCTTGATGGAGGAGTCAGGCGATATGAGCCTTGAGACCTATAAGGCGCTGCTGCCGGTCTTCCCCGAGCTCGAATCAGTCAACGTCATCGGCATCGGCGAGCCGCTCATGAACGAGAACATCCTCGAGATGATTAAGTTGGGCAAGAAGCATCTCCCAGCGAACGGAACCTTCAGCATCACTACCAATGCCACGCTCATCAATGAAAAGGTGGCCAAACAGTTGGTAGCCTCCGGCATCGATGACATCGTCATCTCTATGGACGGCGCCACTCCCGCCACCTTCAACGACATCAGGAAGCAGGCCAGCTACGACGAGGTGCTCAGGAATATCGGGTTCCTCAATAAGGCTAAAAAGGCGCTGGGCAGCAAGACGCCCCGGCTTGGATTCGAGTTCGTCGCCATGAGAAAGAATGTCGCTGAGCTGCCTCAGCTTGTCGACCTCGCCGCCAAACACGGCATAAGCTTCATCATCGTCACCAACCTGCTGCCCCACTCTGAGGAGATGACGAAGGAAGTCCTGTATGACTACAACTCGGACAAGGCTATCGAGCTGTTCAACGAAGCTGTTGCCGAAGCCAAACGCCGCAACCTCAACATGGCATTCGAAAACCTTGACGTGGAGAACTATGCCAGCGCCCTTTTCGGTGTGCCTCCGCTGAAGGATAAGCTCCGCAATCCCAAGCCTCTGCGGAAATGGGATGAGCGCTTGCAGAAAAAGTACCAGTTGCTCGACGATATAGTCGCCAGAGCCCGCGAACAGAACGTAGTGCTGAACTTAAAGAACCTGATGGCAAGAGACGGCACCGACCCCGAGCAAATAGCCGCTATATTCGCCAAGACCAGCGCCAGGGCAAAAAAACACGGCATCAGTCTCGAACTGCCGCCGCTGATACCCAAAAGCCAGAGAGAATGCGGCTTCATGAAGAACAGGATCGCCTTCATTAGCTGGGATGGGTTCGTCAGGCCTTGTAACAACCTCTACCACTCCTATATATGTTATGTCAACAACAGGAAGAAGAGCATAGCCAGCGTAAGCTTCGGGAATGTGTTGAAGCAGGGTTTCAATGAAATATGGAATTCGAGAGAATATCGCAGCTTCCGCAGAAACGTGGATAAATTCGACTTCGCCCCGTGTGGGGATTGTCCTCACGCCGAGGGCTGCTTCGCGTTGCTCTCCCCGGTGTTCCGCAAAGACTGCTATGAATACACTCAGCCCTGCGGAGACTGCCCCTGGGCTAGAGGTATTCTGAAGTGCATGTAGTCAGATATCCCCCGACTCGACCAGCCCGAATCCCGTTATCACTTAGCTCGCTTGGTCCCTGACGGATACGGAACGTTCGGGCGGTCGCCTCTAACTTCCTTCAGAACGTATGCAGTCTTGTTTCTCTCAGGTGATATCTCAAACTTATATTCGACTAGCTTCCATACAGCCCGTTTGCCGCACTTGGGGCACGGGGGCAACAGCTCTCCCCGGAACTTGTAGACCTTGCTCTCCTTAGCCGATGGTTGGCATTTTGAGGAAGCGATATGCTGTACGAATTCGTAATCGCCGTCAATAGGCGCCCTTATCGCGGTCCTGACCTCGGTGCCCAGCGGTATATCTATCATCTTGCGCTGCTGCATCTTTTGCCCCCTTTAAGGTTTGAATAATTACTGACGCAATTCGGTAAAATCATATCATATACAGCAGCTATTGTCGAGTAGGTTTTGATGTAACTACTGAGATTCCTCCCCTTAACTCTGTTCAGGGTCAGAATGACACAAAGAACCTGAGCATTTTATTTTCGGAGTAATGTACAACGCTTGTAGTCAAGAGCGACCTCCTGTGGTATCATACACATCCATGGAATATGCTGAGGTATAGCCATGGCGAAAAGGCAACCAGGCCGCAGAAAGCGGGCTACTAAAAGCGATTCGGTAAGCAGAGCAAAGAAAGATGCCAAGAGCCTCGCCAGAAGCATCGGCGGATTCATCCCTGGGATAGGAACTATCCTCGGAATAGAGGGTGTATATCGTGATGGAAGAAAACTGATGGGCTCCGGGCCTAAGGCTTTGAAATCCATGTTTAGCATCAGGATAGGAACGAAGCGCCCCAGGCGCCGCTCCACCAAAAGGTCCAAGCGGTAGCAATTCATATGTCATTCCTTAGCTAACGAGTAGGATAAACATGAGTCCTCAGGAGTCTCTCATGGGTTTCGTGAAGTCGTACGATGAATTGCGGAGAACCGCTCGAAGCAAAGGTGGATTGTACGAGTTCTACGATGCAGAAATGCTGACAGTCATGTGGGAAACGAAGCGGGAGACTGTGAAGCGCCTGCTTCCGCCGCCACTTAAGCCCACCAGGAGGCCGCTGGCCATGGCCTTCGTTGCGCATTACCCCAAAACCAACTTTTGTCCCTCTTACTACGAAGCCGGCCTTTTCCTGCGAGCTACCTTCAAAGGTGTGGAGGGCAACTACTGCCTGGCCATGCCTGTAACCAACGACATGGCGATGGCTGTCGGCCGCGAGGAATTCGGGTATCCCAAGAAATTAGCCAATATCGAGTTCAAGCGCACCGGTAATTCTGTGAAAGGGCATGTAGAGAGGCATGGACTGCGATTCTTTGAGGTACGCGGCCGATTGACAGGCAAACCAACTTCAGAGGACTTCCCCTCCCTCATGGCCAGCACAGAGCGAGATGGAGGAATATTCAACTACAATTTCAAATATTTTCTAGCCCCTGATAGTAACTTATTCGACTACAACCCACGTCTGATCAGAGAGAAGGTTATTTTTCGACCAAACCTCGTTAAGTGGGGTGAGGCTGAAGTGAAGCTGTCGCCCTCTGATTACGACCCCTGGGCAGAGATACAGGTTGTGAAGATGCTGGGCGCTCTGTACACAGTGGGCAACAATACTATGCTCCGAGGCAGCGTCGTAGCCGAAGCAGACCCGGTTGCTTTCGCCCCCTATTCGCTTCTGAAATGGGACTGGTGGCCCGCGGATTAGAGTCCCGCATGACGTTTGAAATCAAGCGAAACTCGCCTTCATCAGAATCTAAAGCTGAGTAACTTCACTTTTTGCCCTTCATTTTGTCTTTACTTCAAATGGGCTGTTACATTTGCCATTTGAACATCTCAATATGTTCAAGTCTCGGTAATAATTGATGAAACATCCACAGTTAGGGCACAAAAAGAGTTGGTGCAATTGATAAACACACTCGCAGAAACTCTTAACTTCATCTATAAGCACGCCTCCAGCCAATTCGTTGTCATGGGACAATATATTGCCAAGAATCTTTGTCCTTTCCAATTCAGTGAAAGCAACGGATACCCTATTTCTAAATGGCTCGTCTTTTACTAGCTCTTCAATTCGCCTTCTGGGCGGATTAATCAAATCAGCAACCATCCCACTTTGCCAATTATTAACAGGTACAGGTGCATTTGTAATCTCACAAATCCTTTTTAGCAGCCACTCAAGGTAGGTTCGCCCATCACTACCTGCACCAGTCTTATCTCCATTAGCAACCTTTTCTTGTATAACATCCCACCTCAGTTTGTAAGGTCTGATTACAAGCCCCCCTTCAACACTCCAATTAATTATGGTCAAATTGACAAAAGTGCCGTCCAAGCCATATGCGCGCTGAGAAGCACACAACTGCTCATACCATATTTCATCATGTGTAGTTATGATTAGTTGCTTATCTCTAAATTCCTCGAATAACAACTTACATATATTATTTCTGTGTCTAGCATCCACTGTGGTGACTACATCATCCAAGATAATTAAAGAACAACCCTGATTAAACTTTTTGGCAAACGCTAGAAAGATACATAACCCTAAGGAATCTAGATGACCTTCACTTGTTAAAGCTTGGACTGCACCCCTATGATTGGACAGATAAGGTTAGGAGAGGCTGGCAGGGTAAGGCCTTACCCTCCTGAATAAGCAGTAGCTCCTCAAAGACATTCGGTGAACGATAGCCAAGCGCTGAGTGAA
>Ga0315280_10000147_pt1 | contig 131441 bp, 119 predicted proteins | sample YL17G06_40_MG_FD_203697 | JGI IMG/M metagenome (GOLD analysis project Ga0315280, IMG submission 203697) | Sediment microbial communities from Yellowstone Lake, YNP, Wyoming, USA - YL17G06_40 | ecosystem: Environmental > Aquatic > Freshwater > Lake > Sediment | place: USA: Wyoming | collected... | reverse complement strand
TGTGCGGTTTGCGATCCCGCGGCGGCAGGGGCGCCCACCTACAGACGGTCTTTTCCGACCATGGGCGGGACGGCATCACCCTGCCGCCAACTATTATCTCACTGGGCATACTGAATATACGAGGGCGGGGGTTCCATCCCCCGCCGAAACCATTTGCCCGCCTGGTCCGGTCATTTTCACAACGAGGGCTGCCGCCCAAAATCATCAGGCAAGGGAAGTTCGGCTTTCGGGGGAGGCCTTCAGAATTTGCTCGCCGGCCTTTTCGACCTCGCTTACGCCAGCGAACTCGTAGGGGAGCAGCGGTGCTGCTCCCGCGGGCGAAGCAGCGCTTCGCCCCTACATCCGCCCCTTCCAGTTCGAGCAATCTATGCGGCCAAGGCGGAACCGGCCCCTGGGCAGGTTGCTCGTCCCCCTGAAGGGCGCAGGGTCACGGTTCCGGCGCAGCCTGGAGAATCTCTTCCGCAGCTCTTTCGACTTCGCTTACGAGGGCGGGGATGAGGCCTGCGCCGCTCACAACGCGGACTCTCCGGCCTTTCCGATAGAGGACTGCCTTCTCCCTCCCACCAGCGATGCCAACATCTGCGTCCCTCGCCTCGCCAGGCCCATTCACGACGCAGCCCATTATCGAAACGCGAATCATCTTCCCCTTCTCGCGCAGCAGGCGGTCGAGCGGAGCGAGCCGGCGCTCAACTTCTTCGCTCACGCCGAAAAGGTCAATCTCGCAGCGGCCGCATGAAGGGCACGCGACAAGCACAACGCCTCCAAGGCGCAGATGCAGGGCGTTCAGAATCTCCCGCCCCACACGAACTTCTTCGACGGGATCGGCTGTCAGCGAGACGCGAATCGTATCGCCGATTCCCTGCGCTAACAATGTGGCGATGCCGGCCGTTGACCTGATTATGCCAGCAGGAGGAAGCCCCGCCTCCGTTACGCCGAGGTGCAGAGGATAATCGCGCTCCTCGCTCATTATCTGGCAGGCGCGTATCGTCGCCGGCACATCGAAGGATTTCAGCGAGACGACAATATCGCGAAAGCCCAGCTCCTCCAGAATCTGTATATGCGCCATGGCGCCTTCCACAAGCGCCCGCCCAGCCCCTTCGGCCGTCATCAGCTCGTCCAGATATTTCTCCTCGACATGCTTTGGCAGCGAGCCCATATTCGAGCCCACCCGTATGGGAATTCCCGCCTCTCCAGCCGCCTCGACCACCTTCCCGACCTTATCTCTCTCCCCGATATTCCCCGGGTTCAGCCGCAGCTTGTCCGCCCCCTGTGATATCGCTTCAAGCGCGAGACGATAGTGGAAATGAATATCCGCGACGAGTGGAATGCCTATCTGCGCCTTTATTGCGCCAACAGCCCCTGCGGCTTCCATGTCGGGAACAGCGATGCGAATGATATCGCAGCCCGCCTCTTCGAGGGCCTTTATCTGAGCGACCGTCGCGGCGACATCGCGCGTGTCGGTCTTCGTCATGGACTGGACAGTTATTGGGGCGCCCCCGCCTATCGCCACATGCCCCACCCTGACCTGCCTTGAAGTCTTTCCCATCGGAGTCCCTTGACCGGACGGGCTCAGCACGACCCCGCGGACCGACCCCGCCAGGGACGAAGCGTTACAGCCTCCCTCTCCTCAGCAAGTGAATCACGTCCTGATATGTTATCAGCGCGATAAGTCCCATCAGGATGACGAATCCAACCAGGTGCACAAACGCTTCCTTTCGCGGATCGAGCGGCTTGCGGCGAATCCCCTCAAGCCCCAGAAAGGCAAGCCTGGCCCCATCGAGCGCAGGAAAGGGAAGCAGATTCAGGAACCCTATGTTAAGGCTGAGCATCGCCGAGAAAGTTATGAACCTCATCCACTCGATTCGCGCCTCTTCCACCAGGTAACCCACTATTCTCACCGGCCCCGCCACCTGGAGAGGCGCCCGCCCAAGGATAGTGTATATGATGACGACAATGAGCTGGCGAGTTGACTCATACGTGACAATGAAGCCTGTCTTGACTGCCTCGAAGAATCCGATCGGCTCCTTCCTCGTGGTAAAAAGGACCCCCAGCCTGCCCGCTTTAGACATTCGATAGCCTCGCTTCGTCTCTTCAGCTCTCTCAACGGCGCTGGGAACCGCCAGCAGCTTTATCTCCTTCCCTCTCCGCCGAACCACGATCTCCGTCAGCCTTCTCGGCCGCTTCTCTATCTCCCGCTGAAGTTTCCAGAGCTTTCCCCGAACGCCCGCAACCGACAACAGCACGTCTCCGGCCCTGATTCCAGCTTGCTGCGCCGCGCTGCCGGGCAGCACGCGCTCGATGCGCGGCAGCACATCCACAATTCTGCCGTAAGCGCCGTAGGCCAGCCAGAAAAGAAGAACCGCAAGCACGAAATTCATGACCGGCCCCGAGCCGATCACCGCGGCTCTGCTCCTAAGGGGCTTTTTGTCGAAACCATCGGGCACATCTTCCTCTGCTTCCAGCCCGGCTATCCTCACGAATCCGCCCAGGGGGATAGGCCTCCAGGTATAAAGAGTCTCCCCTATGCTGAATCGCAAGAGCACGGGCTTCCCAAACCCTATGGCGAACTCGTGCACCCTCATGCCCGAAAGCTTCGCCGCCGCAAAATGCCCGAACTCGTGGAAAACGATAATGAGACCGAAGATGAGAGCGGTTGCCCCAATTACGAGTGGATCCAAGACTTCACCTCTTCTGCAACTGCTATGCGCGCCTCCTCGTCAGCTCTCTGAATATCCTCGAGAGCCGGATCCCTCACAACGCGATGCCGCCCGAGCGCAACCTCAACCAGCCGCGCTATGTCGGTGAAAGCAATTTTGCCCTTGAGAAATAACTCGACTGCCTGCTCGTTTGCCGCGTTTAGAGTCGTGGGAGCAGTGCCCATCATCCTTGCAGCCTCTCGAGCCAGCGCAAGGCAAGGATAGCGCGTCTCGTCCGGAGGCTCGAAAATGAGAGTAAGCGCCGATGACAGGTCAAGCTCGCCCCACATCCGCTCCACTCTCCGCGGGTAACCGAGCGCATACTGAATGGGCAACCTCATGTCCGGGCTGCTCATCTGAGCCAGGATGCAGCCGTCGAGGAACTGCACCATCGCGTGAACGATGCTCTGCCTGTGAATCACGACCTCAATCCTGTCAACATCTATCCCGAACAGCCATCGGGCCTCGATAATCTCCAGCCCCTTGTTCATCAATGTGGCCGAGTCAATCGTAACCTTCGGCCCCATTCTCCAGTTGGGATGGGCGAGCGCCTGCTCCGGCGAGGCGCCACAGAGCTCTTCCACCGGCCAGTCTCTCAGCGCGCCCCCCGAGGCCGTCAGAACGAGGCGGCGAACCGACTCGCCGCTGTGCCCCTGAAGACACTGAAAAATCGCGCTGTGCTCACTGTCAACCGGTATCAACCTGGCGCCGCTCTTCTCGGCCTCTCGCGTCACCAGCTCCCCGGCAGCGACGAGCGCCTCCTTGTTCGCAAGCGCAATGACCTTTCCGGCCCGGACGGCCGCAATCACGGGAAGCAACCCAGCAGCCCCACTTATCGCGGCCACCACCACATCTGCCTCTGGCAGACAGGCCGCACCCTCGAGGCCCTCCTGCGCTGCCGTCTCCACACCGCTTCCTTTCAACTTCTCTTGCAGTGCGGCCAGACGACTGCCATCAGCCACAACCGCCAGCTTTGGCCGATGACGCCAGGCCTGTTCGGCCAGCAGCTCAACATTGCTGCACGCCGCCAATGCAACCACGCTGAACTCATCCGCACTGGCTTCTATGACCTCAAGAGCCTGCCGTCCGATTGACCCAGTGCTCCCGAGTATCGAAATGCGCCTCTGCATGTTATGAGCCTATCCAGGCCCTGATAAGAAAATACAGAACCGGCCCCACCCACAGCAGACTGTCGAACCGGTCCAGAACCCCTCCATGGCCCGGAATCAGCGCGCCCGAGTCTTTTGCCTCCGCCCACCTCTTGAACCGCGACTCAGCGAGATCGCCGCCCAGGCCCACAACCCCCAGCGCAAGGCCCGTAACGAAAGCCGTCGGCGCAGACACGAATTTCCTGAGCCCTATACCGTAAGCTGCGAGCATGAGAAGCCCGCACGCTGCCGCGCCCACGACGCTTCCTTCCACTGTCTTGCCGGGGCTCACTCTCTTCCACAGAGCCCTTCTGCCCCACGCCTTTCCGCCAAAGTATGCGCCTATGTCCGCAGCCCAGGTTGCGCCGAAAGCCAGAAGCGCCACCCAGCACCCCCAGGGAACAAGGCTCTTGTCTCCCAACCTTCGCAGGAAGAGAAGGCTCGAAATCAGCCCCCCCACATAAACCCCCGCCAGGCCCACGACCACGGAATCTCTCAAAGCCCAGAGCTTTCTTCTCGCCACATCTGAAATGACCGCCAGAGAGCCCGTGAGAACCGCGAACACTATGGCAAGCGTCAGTATCAGAAGAACCCAGTCCTCATAGTCTGCCCTTTTCCAGAAATAGAGAAAGAGCGGCGGCAGGGCCCCCGCGCATCCTCCCAGCCAAAGCGGCGGGTACAGATCCCGCTGAGCGACTCCAGCGCCCTCCGTATCTGGTTTTTGCGGCCTCTTACCGCCTCCCTCAACAGATGCCGCCGCATCGGGACTTCGCCTTTCTGAGCGCGCCCGCATCAAACGAGCTGCTTCCTCGGTTCCCAAGGCCCCGACCGCAACTGCGATTACGAGCAGCGGCAGCCCCTGTAATTTCGGGAACCCGTCCAGCAAAGTCAATAGCACGAGCAGCGGCCCGAAGATAGCCGCGCTCTCAACACGCTTCGCAAGCATTCCGCTCCCCTGAGTCACTTGACCTCGCAGCCGGCCAGAGAACGATTATAACCGCCGCCCATGCCTCGTGGCAACCAGACCGCCAGCCAGGGCCTGCCCGGTCCCGGATCGCCTCAGCCCTGCCCCGTTGACTTCTTATGCCGCGCCCGGTAGCCTGAAGCGGCAGAGACCAATGAGGAAGAAGCGACAGATAACCCGCCAAAAATCAGGTCGGCGCGGCGCCGGCTACCCGCGGTTTGGCCGCGCCATTCTGCCAAGGGAACGCTTTCACAGCACAAAGAAAGGAGCACGCGGCTATTGGAGAAAGACGCAGAGAGACCAGCCGCAGGAGGGGTGGGGATAGCGAGATTCACAACAACCGCCGGGCGCAGACAAAGCGTCTCTCGTAGTAGCTTCCGCTCAACTTATCCACCACCACCCGTCTGACATGCCTGGCCGCATGAATGAATTTCCCATCGCCCACATACATGCCCACATGCGATATCTGCCGCCCCCTTGTGCGGAAGAAGACAAGATCCCCTGGCTTGAGCTGAAAGCGTCCCACGGCTTTCCCCATCCGCGAAAGCGCCCGAGATGAGTGCGGTGCTCTTATCCCGTGCGCCATGAGCACTCTCGCGATGAATCCAGAGCAATCCATCCCGCGGCTGCTCATGCCTGCGTAACGGTATCTGATCCCCTGGAAGCGAAGAGCTGTGCGAGCAGCCCGTTCCCCTGCCTCGGGGCCCGCTGAAATACGCCCGCTGCCCAGAAAGCAAGCTGCGGCTAAGGCGACAAACGCAAACTTGTTTGTCCAGCGTCTCACAAGGCCGGTCCCGTCGCCCAAAGTTGCGGAATTGTAGCAGACCTCGGCTATCTTGTGAACCCCTTTATCCGCTGCGCGATTACATTTCTGTCAGCGCTGCGCAACAATGAACCGCCAGACCTGCGAAAAGAACCCGGGTAAGAGCCCTCCTCCGACGATAAAGCAGATAAGAAGCGCCATAACGAGCGCTTCGCCCTTCCTGGCAATCGGCGGCCCCTGAGCTTTTTCCATGCGGCGCGCGGAGGAAACCAGTTCGCTTCCCCTCACGAGCCATATCAGGTTGAACAAAGCCACGAGGCCAACAGTCAGTCGGCTCACGAGGTCTCCAGACCGTATGCCGCTCTCGTAGATCAGCATTTTGGCGAAGAACCCATCCGTTGGAGGCAATCCTGCCAGGCTGTAAACGCCGGCTGCCAGAGCGAGCGTGGGAAGTCCAATCCTTCTCGAATCCGAGGTGGGCTCCGCCCTGTCCAGAACTGCAAGCGACGCGCCCAAGACCATCAGCGCTGCGCCCGCGCTGACGACCTGCCGCGCCGCTATCTCAAGTCCGGCTCCTGCTGCCAAACCCAACACCGCCGCCGCAAGCGCACTTCCAAGCTGTCCCACCGTGCAGAACAGCATCAACCCGCTTCTGCCTCCGCCCCGAAGCGTTCCGGCTGCATCGCGTGAGGGCGCGCGAGCCGCTGCTACCCCGACCATGCCCAGGATTACCAGAACCATGCTGACCGCTGTAACGCCTCGCTCCATTTGCTCAGAGTACCGGCAAGCGCTCGACGAACACCAGTCCCAATTGCGCGCTCATGAATGGCCGCAATAAAAGAGCAAGAAGCACGACCGCCGCCCAAAGAATCGCCAACTTGCCCTCGGCCCTACCCCCTGGCAGGCCGCGAGCCAATCCATGCTCAATAAAGGAGGCGGCGCACGCAGCGGCTGCTCCAAGCCCGACGACGCCCAGCCACCGAGAACCTGTCCCAATCCACGGCGCATCTGAAAACCCCAGCAAGGGCAGAACTACAACCGCGCACGCCGCGGCGATAACCACCGGCACCGCAAGCCAAACGCTTTGAACTGTTTCCCGGTCTTGCGGCCGATCCTGCGTTGCGCCAGCCCAGGCCTCCAGCAAACATGCTAACGAACCCAGGACGACAAGATAAGCAGCCATATCTGGAAGCCCGGGTCTCCTTGACGCCCCCATGGTCTGTGCCATCCACCCCGACCAGAAGCCCGCTTGGGAGGCGATGCACAGCCTCGCCTTCCACGTGAAGTCGCGCGTGAGCACGCATGCGATTCCGGCCAATGCTGCCGCCGAAAGGCCCAGCCCTGCCAGAACCCCGGTCAAGCTGCCGCCTGCATAAGCGGGCAGCAACTCATGCGCGACCCTGAGCAGCACATAACCCGGCGCCACGACTGCGCAAGCCATGGCCCCACCAATGCCGCCGGACATACTTCTCGGCGCCGCGACCACAGCGCCGAGAAAGAAAGCGAGCGCAACGCCCAATCCTGACGGCGCCAGAAGCTCCACCTCTCGCCCTATCAAACTCACGCCAGCGGAAGGAATGTGGTAAGTTCGCGCGATAGACGCGAAGCCCAGCATCGAAAGAGCGGCCAGAAGAATCGCGCCAGCCATCCAGCACAGAAAAGCGCCGCCAGCCTCGTGCTCCAGGGCAGGCCAGGAGCAAAGGAGCGCCATCAGCAACCAGAAGAATATGAGCGCCACCATGTCGGTGGCCATCAACGCTCCCAGCCCACAGCCAAGCGCAGCCAGCGCCGCTCCACCGGAGCCGCCTCGCCCCACACCCTGCTTCAAGCTGCTTGCGGCAAAAACTAAGCAGAGCAGCGCCCCGAATACCTCCGAAGCCCCATCCAGCCTCAAACGCATCTGGAACCTGTCAGGCGTCCACCTGAAATTCGCCTCCGCAGAGGCTTGCGAGCCAGTCGCGGCCCTGGCGACTATCAGGAAAAGGGCAACAGCAATGGCTGCTGCGGGCGTCAGCAGATAAGCTGCTCTCTCAAACTCGGGCCGCCGCGCCTTGGCAAGGCGCTCCGAGGCAAAAGGCAGCAATGCCAGGAAGAGGGCGCAAATAAGCGGGAACACAAGCACCCAGATGGGCGCTACGGTTCGAAACAGTTCCACGCAGCTCTCCGAAGGAAACAGCCTGATGTCCCCCCGTCAGGGCGGCTCTCGAATCCGCTCCCGCAAAAGTATCAGGAGAGATTCCTTACGACCAAGCCCCGTTTTGCCAGTTCCACAATCTCCTGGCCTTTCGAGGCCGCCCGAACGAGCAGAACGTGCTCACCCTCTTTTTCCTCTCTCGTGTCCCAGCGGAAACTCAAGGGCAGCTTGTTGCTCGCGGCCCTCACCTTTCCGTCTATGCAAAGCTCCACCATCCCGCCCGCGCGCCGGGCCGAAACAGTTATCTCCACCACGCCGCTCAACTGGCCGTTCTTCTCCCCGTTGACCGCGATTGCGACCCCGTCGGCCCTGCCTCCTCGCGAAGGCAGCGAGCCAAAAGCCCCGCCCCTTCCCGCAAACTTGACCTTCGGAAGCACGATCGTCTTGGGCCAGCTTCCAGACGCCTGCGCCTCCATGACAGCCACGCAGAGAGCCACGAGAAACTCGCAGCTCGACAACCGCTGCGGGCCGACCCAGAGCCCTATTGGCAGCTTGCCCAGTCGTCGGGCGGCGGATGATGCGGCGGGACACAAGTCCAGAAGCTCCTGGACATCGAGATGCCGCGCCTCGTCTTCACTTTGCGCGCTGAAGGGTGCAACCGGCCCCATCGCAGGCGCAATATCCACCTGAGCCGGCATGGCTCCTGAGCCGCGCCATCTGTGAGCGAAGTCGCACACAGCAAGAAAGGCCTGGCCGCTATCTATCCACACGCCGCCTGAAGTTGAAACACTGGCTGGCACGCCCTCGCCCACGGAAGATCGGCCTATTTCCTTTGCAGCCTCCAAAACCTGCCCCGCTGTCAGGGAAGAGGCTCGGGCCTCTCCAGCGCCCGCGAGCGCCGCACCCAACACAATTGCCGCGAATGCCGCAAGGCAAAGGCGCACGCCTTTTCTCCGTGTCAGCACTTTCGGTCTCCAGGTGATGAAGTCACAGGCGACGCAAACTCGGCCCGGGCCCTGAGGCAGATAGCATTGAGGGACATTGAGAGACACACGCACAGCAGCCCGCGCACAGACCACACCATGTTCAGCAAGCCGTGCGACCACTTGTGTTCGGCCTCCCGAATCAGCTCCCTGTCAGTCGCCATTTATCCAGATGCGAGGCGGGCGCTTCCCCAGGCGCGCAACTACCTCGTACACCGACGTTTTCATTATGCCGGCAAGTTCCTTCGCCGTCACCTCCTCCCCGTCCTGCTGGCCTATCAGAACGGCCTCTTCACCCGGCTCCGCTGTCTCTTCGCCCAAATCAACAACTAACTGGTCCATGCAAACTGCTCCGATGACGGGAAACCTCTTGCCTCGCAGCAAGATCCTTGCCTTGTTCGAGAGCGCCCTGGGGTAGCCGTCAGCATAGCCCGCTCCCAGAACAGCCAGGTTGCAGGGGCGAGATGTCGTGAAGGTCCTGTCGTAGGACACCGACCATCCTGCGGGAACCCGCTTGCACAGGACGACTCTGGCCTTCCAGCTCAGAACGGGCTCCAATCCCAGTTCTCTCGCCGACTGCGCAGTCGGAGAAAGCCCATAAACCGCGAGACCCACCCTGACCATGTCAAAATGCGCTTCCGGCAAATTGAAGACTGCTGCGGTGTTTGCCATGTGGCGCAGTCCAGCAGAGGCCCCCGCAGCCTCAATCCCTTTCAAACAGGCGATGAATCGCTCCAATTGCTCGCGGGCGAATTCGGGGTCGGTCGCTGCGGTGCTGAAGTGTGAAGAAACCCCCTCCAACCTCAGCCCAGGGAGTCCGGAGAGCTTCCTCGCCAGGTTCGCGGCCTCATCCGGAAGCACCCCCAGCCGCCCCATCCCCGTGTCCACTTTGAGATGGACGCGGGCCCGGCTGCCAAGCCGCACGGCTGTCGCCGACAGCGCCTCGGCAATCTCTACACGGGAGACGGTTTGAACAAGGTCATGCTCCACGATTTCAGCCGCCTGGGAAGGCAGGCTTTCACTCATAACAAGAATCTGCCCGGTTATGCCTGCGCTTCGAAGCTCAAGCGCTTCGCTTGCCCTCGCCACGCAGAAGAAATCGCAGTGACCTGTCAGAGCCCGCGCCACCGGGACGGCTCCATGACCGTATGCGTCTGCCTTGAGCACCGCCCCGAGCTTCACTGCCCTGCCCACAAGAGATTTCACTCGCGCCGCGTTGCGCCGCGCCGCAGCCAGATCAATTTCGAACCATGTGCTCCACTTTACGTCGGGCCCAGACGACATGGCACCTCCTCGGGCTCAGCAATCCGCACGGCAGGGCGCAGGAATGAGGCCAGGCTCAGAGAGCATGACCGGGCGCGCCTTTGCCGGCCAACATCACAAGCGAGACGCCAAACGGAAGATTGGTTCTCAGCATGATCCGCGATTCCACCCAGAGAATCGCGGTAATCAACCTGTTCAGAATCCCGGGCAGCACTATGAGCGTTGTCCTGGGGCTTTCAGGCCGCGCTCTCCGCACGATTCTCTGCGCAAGCCTGAAAAGGTAGATGGGCAAAAACAGCGCAGTTATGACGTAGGACAGCTTCACTATCTCCAGGCCGGCCTCCAGGGCCAGGTTCCTGACCGCAGCGCGCATGTATCGCATCTTGTGCCCGATAGCTTCGTCGTGCTCGCTCCAGAGTCCTGGAAAGGCCGGAACTGTGAAGATTGCCCTGCCCCCCGGCCTCAAAATTCTGGCCACCTCGGCCGCGGCGGCTCTGTCGTCATCGAGATGCTCCAGAACATCCAGCATCGTCACAACATCGACGCAGCCGCTCGCCAGGGGAAGCTTCCTCGCGTCGCCGCGTATCAACTCGTTCGTGCCCCCCGCGCGGCAGAATTTTAGGGCAAGTGGAGACGCGTCGAGCCCCACCACCCGGCCCAGATGACTCAGCGCCCTCAGCGTCGCCCCGCCGCCACACCCTATGTCAACGATGACGGGCCGGCTCCTTGGGCTCGCAAACCTGCGGAGAAGGCTGAGGACCAGAGACCTGCGAGCCACAAACCACCAGTAGCTGTCTTCGAGCTGGTGCATCCGGGCCAGTTCGTCGTCTTTCATCAGCGGCGAAGACCCGATACCAGCCAGATAAGAATGGTGAGCACTGCGCTCAGGAGTATGCAAGTCGCCAGAGGGAATATGAAAGTGAAGCCCGGGCGTCTTACGACAAGGTCGCCGGGCAGAAACTTGCCTGTCCAGCCTGCCTTTCCAAGAAGCAGGAAGACCAGGCCCAGCAGCGCCAATGCGGCGCCTGCGAATAACATAAACTTGCCAATAAGACTGAACGGCTCCTGCATCTCTCAGTTCACACGCGCTGCCCCCCCGGCATGCCCTGCCACAAAGCCCCCTGCCTGCGCTCGCGAGGCTGCGCATTCAAGGTAGTCGCACAATCTCTTCAACTGGTATTTTACATCTTCCGCCGCAACTTTCCTTCGCACTGCTCCGTCAGACGCCTCACTTTCTGCGAAGCTGGCGCGCCACGAACATGCCCAGCGCCGCCGCAGGCGCATCTGCCATTCGGGCATCCCGCACATCGCGGAGAAAACGGTGTGGAATAACGCTTAGGGAGTCGCGCTGCGAGTTCGAATCGCCTTTCGATCAAGGTCGGGGACCTCGAAAGGCAACGGGCGTCTTTCACCGAGCAGCCGGCGGAGGTGCTATGGCCGTCAATACGCACGAGCGTCTGGGCGAAATCTTGGTTTCCACCGGGGTGATAACGCCCGATCAACTGGAGCACGCTCTCTCTGTGCGCAAGCGGTCGCACAAGCGCCTGGGCGAAATCCTGGTTTCCCTTGGCCTTGTCAGCGAACAGGACATAGTCGAAGCGCTCTCCTCCCAACTTGGCATCCCGAGTGTGGACCTGAGCAAGGCGCGCCCGTCACCAGAGGTTCTGGCTCTCATGCCAGCGGACTTCGCCCGGCGCCACTGCGTTCTGCCGCTTGAGAAACTGTGCGATCGCGTCGTGCTGGCGATGGCGAATCCCCTTGATGTGCTCGCCCTCGATTACGTGCGCGCACGCACAGGTTTCCAGGTCGAACCAAGAGTCGCTTCGCGCAGCGAGGCCATGCGCGCGATAAGCCACTACTATGTCTCCTCTGACGAGGCGCTGACAGATGCGCGGGAGCAAGGCCTCGACCTCGAGCGGCTGCATCTCGACGAAGTCAGTCTCGATAGCGCCGATGCAAGCGCCGTCGAGAAAATCACTGACCAGGGGGCCGTGGTAGAGGTTGTTAACACTCTGGTGCTTCAGGCCATCAACTCCCGCGCTACCGACCTTCATCTCGAACCCATGCTGTCGGGCGTAAGGGTGCGCCTTCGCATTGACGGAGTCATGCGCGAAGCGCGCACGCTTCCCCGTTCTGCGCAGCTTCCCATGATCTCGCGCATCAAGATAATGGCCGGCATGGACATCACCGAGAGGCGCCTGCCCCAGGACGGCCGCATCAAGGCCGAATTCGACGGCCGGGCGCTGGACCTGCGCGTCGCCACCCTGCCCACTCTCTACGGCGAATCAGTGAACATTCGCATCCTACAGCGCAGCGGCACTCTCATCACCCTGGACGACCTGGGCTTCCTGCCCGACACCCAGGAGCAGTTTCGCACGGCGCTTCGCCACTCCCACGGAATCATACTTCTCACAGGGCCCACAGGCAGCGGGAAGACTACGACGCTCTACGCCCTGCTGCGTGCGATCAACGACGGCGAGCGCAAGATTATCACTGTCGAGGACCCGATAGAATACGAGCTTGACGGCGTGTCGCAGTCGCAGATAAACCCGCGGGCTGGCGTAACTTTCGCTGCCCAGCTCCGGGCCATCCTGCGCCATGACCCCGACGTCATCTTGGTCGGTGAGATTCGCGACCTGGAAACTGCTGAGATAGCCATGCGCGCCGCCCTGACCGGCCACCTGGTCTTCAGCACGCTGCACACGAATGACGCCGCCAGCGCCCTTACCCGCCTGGTCGATATGGGGGTTCAGCCCTATATAGTGGCGGCCTCCATGATCGCGGCGGCGGCCCAGCGCCTTGCCCGCCAAAACTGCCCTCGCTGCGCCGAGCCATACGAGCCCTCACTCGAGATTTTGACCTGGGTCAGTCTGGATGGCGAGGAGGCTCGCGATCATACATTCCTGAAGGGGAAAGGCTGCTCGTTCTGCGGTGGCCTCGGTTACCGAGGGCGGCTCGCCGTTTGCGAGTTCCTGGAAGTGACCGAGCCCATGCGCGCTGCCATCACCAAGGCGCGAGGTGGAGACCCTGCGCTGTTGAGGCAGCAGGGCATGAGGACGCTTCTTGACGATGGCCTTGAGAAGGTGAAGATGGGCCTGACCACGCCGGAGGAACTCGTTCGCGCAGGCGTCGTTGCGCGCACATAAGACATCCGCTGGGAAGCGCCAGGCGCCGGGCGTCGCCTGCAAAACCGCTGCGCTTCACCCACCGAGTAATCTCACAATCTCACTCTTCCAGGTAGGGTTGAATCTCAACAAAATTCAAGGCAATCTCCTGACCTACCGGCCCGCCAGGCCCATCGTCGCTCGCCCAATCGGATATCGTCAGCTTCGCGGCGCCGCTTTTGGCTCTGAACACCTTCTCGTGAGAGCTTAGCCAGGCCTTGTACTCGCCGTCATGCTGGCGACAGGAACGAGCACAGTTACCCATTTGCGACCTGTTTCCGCCCGACGGGCTGCTCCGGGAAAAGCCCCGGGAGTAATCGGGGCGCAAGAGACCGCGGCACGCTTCGTCTCCGATTGCCCGCCTTGTGTATCCGACCAGCATCGCAGTAAAATAGGGCCGTCCGATGCCAGAGGCCTCGAAATGAAAGAGCCTGTGATTCACAGCGATCCAGAAATCCTTGGCGGCACGCCGGTTTTCGCCGGCACTCGCGTACCTGTCCATAATCTCATAGATTACTTGGAAGCCGGCGAGACCCTGGACGCTTTCCTCGATGCGTTCCCCTCAGTATCGCGGGAGCACGCCATTGCCGTTCTGGAATTGGCCCACGAGGCCTTGACGAGCCGTGCGCATTCTCCTCGATGAATCACTTCCCCGGCAACTTGCGCATGAGCTGCCAGGCCATGACGTGCGCACTGTGAGTCAAGAGAAATGGACGGGCCTGAAGAATAGCGAGCTGTTACGGCGTGCCAAGAGCGAGGGATTCGAGGTGTTCATAACTGCGGATCAGGGCCTCGAATATCAACAGGACCTGGCCCGCTCTGGGCTCGGCATTATCGTCGTTAAAGCAGCCACAAATAGGCTGGAGGATCTCCGGCCACTCATTCCGACCTTGCTGCAAGCTCTATCATCAATTCGCCCTGGAGAATTGGGACGGGTCGGCGGTTGACCCACCGTGAAGTCGGCCGAGGCATCGGAGCTGTCGCCTGGAGCGGCGTGTCAAGGCTCTCCCGTGCCGGCGATCTGCGGCGCGCTGAAGAGGAGCCGCCCCTCCCTGTCGAAGAGAGCGAGGAACCCGGCGTCCGGTAGGGCCACGATGTTAGCCCGCGCCTTCCCAAGTGGGTCGTATAGCACCAGCCCTGGGGTGCCATCGGCCACCGTGTTGAGGACAGCCCGCAAGTTGCGCTCCCCATCGAACAGAGCCAACCCAGCCCCGCTCTCCTCCACGGTGAGCGTAGCGCGCACCTGTCCCCTGCGATCGACCAGCTCGAACCCTTCTGCCCGGACCACCCTCTGTGTCGCCCTGAGCGCGGCGTAGGCCGCCAGCATCACCGCCGCCAGCGCACACGCCCCCACAATGACCATCGCCACCGCAGGCCTGGCACCCGCCAACGTGGCGCTATATACTCCGGCCACCAGCGCCACGAGTGCCCACGCCGCTACCTCCGCCATCCAGAACTTGACCTCTTCATTTGGCTACCCTCCCGTTGCCTACCGTGGCAAGCACGAGCACGCAACGTTGCATGGTATCTCAATCTTCGAGATGCGGCTGGACTTCTACGAAGTTGAAGGCAATCTCCTGACCTACCGGCCCGCCAGGCCCATCGTCGCTCGCCCAATCGGATATCGTCAGCTTCGCCGTCGCGCCCCTGGCCCTGAACACTCTCCAATGATAGTTCATCCAGGCCTTGTGTTGATCGTCGAACGGGCCCACGTGATGGCCGTAGCAGTTCGGGAAGATATGCTGAAAGCTCTTTTCAGGGATCGCATCCACGCCATCCAGGGTTATCGAAACTGCGTGCTGCTGGCGTTCTGATTCCCCTTCGATAAGATTCTCATAGTCGGTCGTCAGCATCTTGAGGGAATACAGCCTGCCAGGTTGCAGGTTCGCCACCTCCTGCGAGACCCTGTTCGGCCCCCTGCTGCTTCTTTTCATCCACAAGAACCAATCGCCTCGGTCGGTTCTCGGATAACGGCCCTGAAGCCAGCTCAGTCCCCCAAAGAACTTTACCTTGATGCTCGCTTCCTCCGCCGGAGACAAAGTCCATCCATCCGCCGTCCGCTCGAAATCCGGGTTCGCGATGTGTGTCAGCATGTAGGGATCGCTCGAGAGCATTTCCTTTTTGCCCTCGATGCAGTAGTGGCGATACAGTTTGCTCGCCCACCGCACATTCTCTTCGTCGGCATATCCCGAGGTGTATTCCATCACGCCATACACGCCTTCGAACGCCGGGTCGTTGGCCAAGAGGTTGAACTGCATGTCCATCCATACCTTGTAGTCAACTCCCGGATTCACATTCAGGCTTTCAGGCGGCGCGCATAGATACCCGAAGCACACGATCAGATGTTTCTCGCAGCCTGGCACGGCTTCTCGCCAGCGGACCATTTCTTGCGCCAGAGAGCGGTTCAGATATTCCCTTGCTTCCGCCTCGTTTGCACGCTCTGGCAGATACCGCTCCCACGCGAATCTGTAGCCGCATTTGATAACTCCCTTCAGAAAGGCTCGCCCCTCGACGGGATTGAAAAAAAGGTAAGGGTAGAAGACTTTATTGCTGAACTCGCGGTCGGCGCGCAGCCGCTGTATCGCTTCTATCCATGCCTGATATTTCTCGGCGGGCGCTCCCCCGAACTCATCCGCTATCACCCCGTCAAGCAGCGGCTCCCGAAAGCCCGCGTTTTCCGACCAGTATTTATAGGCTTCATCGGCGGTAACGGTCGCTTCCCGGCTCAGCCCCGGAACGCCGCACTCGACTATCCATCTCTTGCCCTGCTTCTTCCACTGCTCCACGAGAGATCTGTGGCTTTCCTCGCCGCTTCCAACTATCGTATTGATGTTGGCCAGGACATGCTTGCTCAGGAATTGCCAGTCATAAGGCCCGTATTCGCCGACATGCGGATCGTACTGGAACTTGCAGTAGATGATTTCGGGAACGGCTCTCACGACGAGGCGCTCCAGCTTCGCATCCCCTTCGCATGACACCTTCAGCCGATGCTCCCCTGCGCGCAGGTATCGCATTGCCTCCAATGTTTCCGGCTTCCCGGCCTCATGAACTATGACAGGCTCACCGCCCGCGCGTTTTGGATCGAGCCATATCCTGGCGGAGCCTGAACGCTCAGCTTCGCCGGCGCTCGAAATGAAAATCCATCCCTGCCTCGGATTGGTGAATGTGTATTCCCCTGCGGCCTTGGAGCCTCGCGGCCTCACATTCAGCAGCTCCGTCGCGAAGTTATTCAGAGCCTTCGGTCGCGATCCAGGGTCTGACCGCCTCGAATCCTTCATGTATATCTCCCTTCCTGTGACTGTTGGCCCGGCGCCTGCGGCCGCAATGAGACAGGCCAGTAGAAAACCGGGGATTATCCCGGTCCGTGTCCTCCACATATCCTCACCTCCAGAGGAATCCCCCTCGTCCAACCAGAGCAGCCTCTGACTGGCTGCGCTCCTCGGACGCTTTCCAGGCAGCGGCCCCGACCATTCTAAACAGTTCCTCTCCCCCCGCCACTAACCTATGCCATCTGGCTTGGCATTCAGGTCGCCTGGGTTAATACTCCTCAGCGGATCTCTGTCTGGTGCTTCCTTGCAAAAGTCCGCGCTGCATCAGCGCCACTTCTCATCGCAAGCCCCGACTCGTCGGGGCGTGGCCATCTCATCCTCTCAGGCGCGGTTTGGAGATTGCCACGGCCCGCCAAACAACTGGCGGGCCTCGCAATGACCGTCAACGCCTATCGCCGCCGACATGGTGGCATCGCCAGGCTATAACGCTGACTTATGCAACTAACCACCGGCGTGAGCACCCCGGTCGCAGCCTGTGCCAGGCCATGCCTCTCCCGGTCCTATCTGGCTGGCAACCCGGCTGCGCGCGTGATGTCGGCGAGCCAACCGGGAAACAACCCCAGGATGATGATTCCTGCTGCCGCGAACGCCAGCGCGAAACCAATTCCTGCCCCAAGAGGAGGTATCTCTCGCTTCTCGGACGGCTCCTCCATATACATCACCACAACCAACCGCAGGTAGTAATAAACCGATATGAGGCTGTTGAGAACCGCGACGACAGCGAGGCCGACAAAGCCATGCTTCACCGCTGACCCGAAAACATAGAACTTGGCGAAAAACCCTGCCGTCGGTGGGAAGCCAGCCAGAGAAAGCATGAAGATCGTTATCGCAGCCGAGAGCCACGGGCGCTGGAACCCCAGGCCCCGGTAATCATCGAAAGACAGCAATTCCTTTCCTTCCGTGGTGGGCGCAGCCGAACCACCTCGCGCCGTCGCGGCAACAGAGCCGAACGCGCCGCCGGTCATGAGAGTGTAGGCGAAGAGATAGAACAGCACCGCAGCTCCACCTTCTTGCCCATTCGCCAGAACGCCGATCAGCATGTAGCCCGCGTGGGCAATGCTCGAATACGCCAGCATGCGCTTCACATTGCTTTGAGCCAATGCAATCAGGTTGCCGCCTGTCATTGTCGCCGCGCACAAAATCCATAAGAGCGTGCGCCAGGCCTGGTCGGGCAGGACAAGCTGATATGGCACGAGGCGAATGAGGGCCGCAAAAGCCGCCGCCTTGACTCCGGTGGCCATGAAAGCCGTTGCGCTGGTCGGCGCGCCTTCATAAACATCGGGCGCCCACATGTGAAATGGAACCAGCGCCAGCTTGAACGCAAACCCCACCATCATCAACCCGAGACCAGCAATCAAGAGCATGTTGTGTCGCTGCTGCCCTCTGAGAATTGCTTCGTAGAGCGCCTGCAAGCGCGTGGTCCCAATGCTCGCATACACCAGGGCCATACCATACAGGAGAAAGCCTGTTGCGAATGCGCCGAGCAATAGATACTTCAGGCCAGCCTCTCCCGATTCACCCTCCCCCCTCGCAAACGCCGCCAGAACATAAAGGCATATCGTCATGAGCTCCAGAGAGAGGAAAATGGTCATCAGGTTCGTGCTGCTCACAAGAAGCATCATGCCGACCGTTGACATGAGGACGAAGAAATAGAACTCGCCCTCATGTATGCCCCTTGCGGTCAGATAGTCACTCGAGATGGCCACCGCGATTGCGGCTGCGAGCAGAGCGGCAGATTTCGCCACATGTCCGAAGTCGTCAATTACAATCGTGCCGTTGAACGCCGCCATGGGGCCTCCGGCCAGGCTCATGTTCGCCGCGAAAGACACGCCCAGACCCACCAGGCTCAACGACGGCAGCAGCCGCTGGCCACGTGCGGAGAGAAGCGCCCCGCAGAGCGCTATCACGGCGCAGCCCGTCAGTATCAGCTCCGGCAGCACCGCGATAAGGTCGCCTGACGAAACGCTAATCTGCACGACCAGCTCCTTTTTCTCTGGCGCCGCCGGGTTCAGCCGCTCTGGTCTCGCGCAGCTCGGCCGACTTCAACTGTGCACTGTGCACCCGCGCAACCACCTGTTTCACGGAAGCCTCGGTGCGGGCAAGAAATGGCCGGGGGAAAAGACCTATGACAAACATCAGAATGACCACCGGTAACATGCAGGCGACTTCGTGGAAGCGCATGTCGCGCAGACTTCGCTGCTCCTCGGACGCCGTTTCTCCGTGCATGACGCGCTGATACATCCACAGCATGTAGATGGCGCCCAGGATTATCGCGGTCACGGCCGCAGCTCCATAAGCTGCTTTCGCGCGAAACGCTCCCAGCAGTATCAGAAACTCCCCCACGAATCCGTTGAGGCCCGGGACGCCTATGGAAGACAGCATCACGATAAGAAAGAAAGCGGTGAACGCCGGCACGATACGCGCCAGCCCGCCGAAATCGTCTATCATTCTCTTGTGGGTGCGCTCATAGAGCATCCCGACGAGTAAGAACAGGGCGCCGGTGCTCAAGCCGTGGTTCACCATCTGAAGAACGCCGCCTTCGATCCCCTGCACATTGAAACTGAAAAGCCCAAGCATCACGAGCCCCAGATGGCTCACGCTCGAATAGGCCACAAGCTTCTTGATGTCGCGCTGCACCAGCGACACCAGCGCCCCATAGATGATGCCAATGATAGCCAGAACAGCCACGACCGGTGCCAGCCCCGCGACGGCCTCGGGGAAAAGCGGCAAACAGAATCGCAAGAATCCGTAAGTGCCCATCTTCAGAAGCACGCCGGCCAGAATCACGCTGCCCGCAGTCGGGGCCTCGACATGGGCGTCCGGCAGCCAGGTGTGCAGCGGAAACATCGGAACCTTTATCGCGAACGCCAAACCGAAAGCAGCGAAGAGCCAGACCTGGGTCGTGCCGGCGAGATTCGTGCGAAGCAGCTCGAGCAAGTCGAAGGTCGCCTTCCCAGTTTGCGCCTGATGAGCGAAATACAGCCAAATAATTGCCACCAGCATAAGCACGCTGCCGGTCATCGTGAACAGCACGAACTTGATTGTGGCGTAGATGCGCCTGGGGCCGCCCCACACCCCGATCAGGAAATACATCGGTATAAGCATCGCCTCCCAGAACACGTAGAACAGGAACAGGTCCAGGGAGGCGAACACGCCGAGCATTCCGGTCTCCAGCGTCAGGAGAAAGAACATGTAGGCTTTCACCTGCTGCTGTATCGCCGTCCAGGAGCTGAGAATCGCCACCCAGCTCAGAAAAGTGGTGAGCAAGAACAGAAGCAGGCTCAGCCCGTCGAGACCCAGGTGGTAATAGGCGCCCCAGGAACCTATCCAGCTCAGCCTCTCGACGAATTGGGGGTGCGCTCTTCCCGCTTGAAAGAAGAAGAAAAGCGGAACAGAGATAAGAAAGTCCGCCAGGGAGAAGACCACTGCGACGGCGCGAATAAGGTTAGCTCTGCGGGCCGGCAGCAGCAGTATCAGACCTGCTCCAGCAGCCGGAAGGAAGATGACGATACTCAGTATAGGAAACCCCGTCAGTGCCATAGCAGCCAAGCCACCAGGGCCGTTGCCCCCGCGAGCGTGGCAAGAGCGTAGGCGGTCACATAGCCGCTCTGCCACAACCTCAAGGCGGCGCCGGTCCGCGCCACCGCGCCCGCCGTCCCGTTAGCCGCCCCATCTATAACTTTCGTGTCGAAGAAATCCCACAGCCACTGCGCGAGCTTCCAGCCAGGCCGCACGAAAGTCGCGCCATACAACTCATCAACCCGATATTTGTCGCGCAGCGTACCGTAGGTTGCCGGGAATCTGCGAGCGAGAGCCGCCGCCGCTCCCGGCGCAGCCACATATGCACGCCAGGCCAGCCATATCCCCAGCAGCGCCACAACCGCCGATATCAGCATCATCGTCGTCTCGCTGCCCGCCCGCGCAGCAGGAAGCGCCTGCACGTCCTCGAAAACCGGCGACAGGAAATGCTCCACTGCGCTGCGCCCCGGCACGCCTATGAACCCTCCAATGGCCGACAGCCCCGCCAGAGCTACAAGAGGAATCGCCATCGGTGCAGGCGCCTCGTGAGCGTGACCCTCGTGCTTGGCCTCCCCCCAGAAAATCCTGAATACAAGCCTCCAGATGTAGAAAGCAGTCATCGCCGCGCCGACAATTCCGAGAAGCCAGAAGCCCCCTCCGCCGAGCTCAGATTTCCACGCGTGCCACAAGATTTCGTCCTTGCTGAAGAATCCGGAAAACAGCGGAACCCCCGACAGAGCAGCGGCCCCTATTGCAAAACAGGCATATGTCAGGGGCAGAGACCGTCGCAGATTCCCCATCCGTCTTATGTCAACTTCGCCGTGCAGCGCGTGCATTACGCTGCCGGCAGAAAGGAACAGAAGGGCCTTGAAGAAGGCGTGCGTGGTGAGATGAAACATGGCCGATGAGAAGGCTCCCACCCCGCACCCCAGCATCATGTAGCCTATCTGGCTTATAGTCGAATAGGCCAGGACGCGCTTCATATCATTCTGCACCAGCCCGATGGACGCGGCAAAAACGGCCGTGAGAGCCCCGATCACGGCAACTGCTGCAAGGCCCCATGGCGCCAGCCAGAACAGCAAATGGCACCTGGCAACCATATAGACGCCTGCCGTAACCATCGTGGCAGCGTGAATGAGCGCGCTCACGGGTGTCGGGCCCTCCATTGCATCGGGCAGCCACACATAAAGAGGTATCTGCGCCGATTTACCCGTGGCGCCGAGAAGCAGAAGAAGCGCGATGATGGTGAGAGTCGAGCTGGGCGCTCCGCCGAGCCTGGAGAAAACTTCCTCGAAATCCAGGCTGCGGAATGTCAGAAATATCAGGATGATGCCGAGCAGAAAGCCTGCGTCGCCAACCCGGTTGACCATGAACGCCTTGCGCCCAGCATCCGCGGCCGCCTTCCTCCTGAACCAGAACCCTATGAGCAGATACGAGCAAAGTCCAACTGCCTCCCACCCCACATATAGAAGCAGGAAGTTGTTTGCGAGCACCAGCGTCAGCATCGAGGCCATGAACAGGTTGAGATAGGCGAAGTACCGAGAGAAGCCGTCGTCTTCCCACATGTAACCCGCAGAATAGACATGTATGAGGAACCCCACCCCGCTCACCACGCATATCATCAGCACTGAAAGAGCGTCCACCTGAAGGGCGAAATTCACCCTGAAGTCGCCCGATGGTATCCAGGTGAGCAGCTTTACCTGGAAGGCTTGTCCAGGCTGGAGGCCCAGGAACTCCTTCAGGACCGCCAGGCTCACGAGGAAAGACAGGCCCACCACACCGCATGCAGCGAACGATATAGCCCGTTTGCCCACGAACCTTCCGAGAAGGCCGCAGAAAAGCACGCCCACGATAGGAAGAACGGGAACCAGCCATGTCCACTCAATCATGCGCCCGCTGTCCTCGGATCGTTCACGCTCGCAAAAGAGGTTGACGGGCCCTCCTGTAGGGCGGGGGCGCCTGCCCCCGCCGAGAGAGGCAGCGGCGGTCCTGGGCAGGCTTGCCCGCCTGCCCGGCCAGGGGCCCGCCCAAAAGCCTGCACTACAGTGTCAGCCTGATACGCGAGACTCAATAGCTCTCACCACTTCAGCAGATTCAAGTCGTCCACGTTCACGGTTTCCCTTATCCGGAATAGGGCGACGATGATAGCAAGGCCCACAGCCACCTCGGCGGCAGCCACCGTCATGCTCAGGAAAACGAACACCTGGCCCTCGGCCGAACCCAGTTGCCTCGAGATGGCGACGAAGGCCAGGTTGGCGGCGTTCAGCATCAGTTCGATGCACATGAAAATAACCAGAACATTTCGCTTTATCACGACTCCTGCCGCGCCTATCGCAAACAGGATGCCGCTCAGGATCAGGTAGTTATAATAGGAAACTGCCAAAGCCTCTATCCTCTCCGCGCGACAACTACCGCCCCGATCATCGCAGCCAGCAGCACCAGAGAAGTGATTTCGAACGGCAGCAGATAGTCGGTAAAGAGAAACCGACCCAGGAGCTGCGCATGCCCTACCCTGGCGAGCGCTTCGGCGCTCATCGGCCCTTTGGCGGGAGCAATTCGCTGGAAATATGCCACTGCGCCCATGATAACCGCCAGAGCGAGTGGAAGAGCTATGCTGAGAGAACGCTGAAGAGCTTGCCCGTGGCCTATTGAAGCCTCCCGGTCGAGCTGCAGATACATGATAACGAACAGGAACAGCACCATGACCGCGCCGGCATAGACGGCCACCTGGACGGCGGCCAGAAGCGGCGAATCGAGCATCACATAGAAGACTCCAATGCAGCCCATCGTGACCACAAGGTACAGGGCGCAGTAAACGGGATGGCGCTGCAACACCATCAGCAGCGCCCCCGCGACAGCGATAACGCCAACGACTATGAAGAGCGCCAAGCTCCCTCCTCCAGGCTCCTCGGACTCACACCCCCAGCGGATAGACCAGCTCCGGCGCCTTGCCCTCCACGTGCTTCCTCTCCCTGTCGTCTCGAGGCGGCCAGCCCACCAGAAGCTGATCCTTGTGGTATATGAACTCGTCCCGCGTGAAGGCCGCAATCTCGAAATCGGTCGTCAACCGTATGGCCTCGTATGGACAGGCCTCCGCGCAGTATCCGCAGAAGATGCAGCGCATCATGTGGATATCGAACACCTTCCCGTATCTGTCCCCCGGCGAGTGGCGATCCTCGTCGGTATTCTCTGCGGCCTCGATATATATTGCGTCGGCCGGGCAAGCTGCCGCGCAGAGCTGGCATCCGACGCATCTCTCCAGCCCGTTCTCGTAGCGGCGAAGGACATGCCTGCCCCTGAACCTCGGATACTCCGGCTTTCTCTCCTCCGGGTATTGTACCGTGGGCCTTGGCCTGAATATATGGCGGAAGGTGACCGCCAGCCCCTTGAGTGTCGAGACAGCCGCATCAAGAAGGCTGGTCACTGTTGACTCCTTCTGTTCATGCCAGCGCCACCCACGCTGCGGTCAGTATCACATTTGCAAGCGCGACAGGCAGAAGCACCTTCCACCCGAACCTCATCAACTGATCATAGCGAAACCGGGGGAAGGTAGCCCGCAGCCACATATACACGAATATCACCGCGAACACTTTCGCCAGGAACCATATCACGGGCGGTATAGCAGTCAGCGGGGCAAAAGGAAGCGGGCTGTGCCACCCCCCGAAGAAAAGCGTGACCGCGAGAGCGCTCGCAAGAAGAACATGCGTGTATTCCGCAAGGAAAAACATCGCAAATTTCATGCTGCTGTATTCTGTATGAAAGCCTCCCACCAGCTCCGACTCGGCCTCCGGCAGGTCGAAAGGGCCCCGGTTGGTCTCTGCCACAGCGCAGGTGAAGAAGATCAGAAGCCCGATAAACTGAGGCCCCGCGAGCCAACGCGGAACGAACCCAAACCAATACCCCGATTGGGCCTTCACGATTTCGGGAAGCTGAAGGCTCCCGGCGGCAATCACCACGGCGACAATCGAAAGCCCCATCGAGACCTCGTAGCTCACCATTTGCGCCGACGACCGCAGCCCCCCCAGAAGAGAATACTTGCTGTTGCTCGACCACCCCGCCAGAGCCAGCCCATATACCCCCAGCGAAGACACCGCCAGGATGTACAGAACGCCTACGTTAAAGTCGGCCACCCGCAGCGGTATTCTCCGACCTGCGATCTCTATATCGGGCCCAAAGGGAATAACTGCAAACCCTATCAGAGCAGGCACGAGCGCGATCGCCGGCGCCAGAACATAGGCCACCTTATCCGCCCGCGCCGGTATTATCTCCTCCTTGAAAAACAGCTTGATGGCGTCTGCTACCGACTGCAGAATGCCAAAGGGCCCTGCTCGATTAGGCCCTATCCTTGCCTGCATGTCCGCGATAATCTTCCTCTCCACCCATATCAAGATGAGCAGGGACAACATAATCGCCGCAAGCAGGATGACCGTCTTTATCACGGCCAGCCCCCACTCGCTCAGCGCTATCTCGCTCAGTTTCTCCAGCAATTCGCAATCCCCAATGCTATCCGCTGCCCGCGCCGGCGCGGAGTTCGCGCCGCATCTTACTCTCCGGACACGGCCACCAGCTCCAGCACGGGCGCCGGCTCTTCCAGCACATCCTCGCCGCCGCACCCAGGACAGGCGCCGCCCTCCCACACCCCCTCCCACACCCCCTGCCAACCGCAGTCGACGCATTGCCCCCGAGCAGGCAAAGCCTCGAGCTCCAGGTCGCTGCCTTCGGCGAGCGTGCCCTTCGTCTCAACCTCCCAATGCAGGCGCACCGACTCTACCTCTTCGGGAAGCAGCCCATGCCCCTTGGCCTCGATCCGAGACAGCCGCCCCAGGTCTGCCTTTCCCGCGGCCCCGAGCGCCAGCTTCACCAGCTCTCTTGCTATACCGACTTCGTGCATGAAGACTCATCGCCTGCGACGGCGCTGCGCCGCAATTCCTCGACGGCAGCCTGAATGAGTTTAGGCATCGCTGCACTTGCTTCCTTGCTCATGCCCACTGAGCACGAAGCAGGACGAGAGATCGCCATCGCCACTATCACCACTTCTTTCGGCACCCGCTCAGGCTCAGCCAGTTGCGCCAGTCGCAGGGCTTCGGCGGCAGTCAAATCGTGGACAGATATTGCCCCCGAACGCACCTCGAGTTCGTCCAGCGCGATCCGCCGAATCGCGCCCGGACGGCCAGGCATCACCACGCTGTCGAGCAGGATTGCCCGATCCGCGCCGGCCAGCAGATCAACCAGGTTCATGCCTGGGCTCTCCGCCGCCACCACTTGAACTCCCTCGGGCAGAGGAAGCTCCGACAGGCGCCTGGCTGCTTCCAGCCCAACCGCATCGTCGCCGGCGAGCGAGTTGCCGATGCCCACGATCAATGTGTGACGCGCATGTTCCCGCACGGCAAAGCCTTTCTCTCACTATCCTGCCCTGCTGCTCACCGCGAGCCGAACCCGGTCACACTTGCCGGATGTTCAGCTTCAGGAAATGCGCTGAGCAGGAGAAGCAGGGGTCATAGGCGCGAATGAGAGTCTCGCAGCGCAGCGTTATCTCTTCGAGAGGGAGCGACACCCACCGCGGCAGCAGGGCTTTCAGGTTCTCCTCGATATTGGCCGAGTTCATCGCCGTCGGGGCTACGATGTTTGCCCTCTGCACGATGCCGCTCTCATCGAATACGTAGTTGTGATACAGAAGGCCTCGGGGCGCCTCGGAGGCCCCCCAGCCCTCGCTGGCCCTCGGCGTGATTTCCGCCGTCTCCCGCACGCCCGAGTAGCGGCCGATGATTGCCAGGCTCTCCTCGATAGAGTGATAGATTTCCAGGGCTCGCGCAATCATGCCGTAGTAAGGGCTCAGATTGGGAAACCTGGCGCCCACTTCCTTGGCCGCTTCCCTCGCGCCTGGAGAAAGCCTGTCGAAGTTAAGGTTGACCCGCGCAAGAGCGCCCACGAGGAAACTCTTTCCGCTCGCGGCCAGATATGACCGCAGCGCGTTCGAGGGCGGCACATGCTTTTCCACGATGTGGCTGCGAAACTCCCTGAGAGGCGCGGATAGGCCTCCGGTGGAGGCGAAGTTCGCGCCGCTCACGGCGTATTCGGTTGCGCTGCTGAGAGCGATGTGGTCGCACCGCGGACAAAAGTCTGGGACCTTGTCGCTGTGGACGATGGAAGCGGCGAGCTTCACGGTCTCCCTCGCATCGCTCAGCGCGGCCTCGAGGCGCCGCGCAATTTCGTCGAGGGCTGCGCGAGACGGAATATCCGTGAACCCGCCCGGCCGCGCGGAAACCGGGTGAATCTCGCGCCCTCCGATCAGCTTGGTTATGTCATTCCCAAGCCGCTTCAGAGACAGCGCGCGTTTCACAACAGGCAGGTTATCGGGATCGGAAGCCAGCGCGAAAACGCTCTCGACACCAAGATAGTCGGGCAGGGCGAGCATGTAGATATGCAGGGCGTGGCTCTGTATCCACTGGCTCATGGCGAGCAGCCTTCGAAGGTCGCGCGTCTGCTCGGAAGGCTGAAAGCCGAAAGCGTCCTCGATGGCCGCGATGGAAGCCATCTCGTAAGATACCGGGCAGATGCCGCAGATGCGGGCAGTGAAGTCGGGAACTTCGCTGTAATGACGGCCGACGAGGAAGACCTCGAAGAAGCGCGGCGGCTCCTTCACCTCGAAGCAGACATTCAGTACTTCGCCGTCGCTCAACTCGACATCGAGGCGGCCTTCCCCCTCCACGCGGGCGATATCTTCGACATGTATCCTGCGCTCACTCATACAGTTCCGCCGCCCTCCTGAACTGCTCGCGGTAGGCATTGAACTGGCGATACTTGCGGACGATCTCCCGCGGGCTCAGCCCAAGCCGTTCAAGAACGCAGCCCATGCCTTCAGCATTGAAATCATTTGCCGGGCCGAAGCAGCCGTAGCAAGGCCGGCCGTAGCTGGGGCAAATGGCGCCGCAGCCGGCCTTCGTGACCGGGCCCAGGCATGGGGCGCCCTCGGAGATGAGAATGCACACGTTGTTCTTCAGCTTGCATTCCACGCACACGGCATGGGGCCGCAGATATGGTTTCCGTCCCGCAAGAGCTGCCACCACGACCTCGGCCAGCTCCTCGCGATTCGGCGGACACCCCTCGACCTTGTAGTCCACGGGCACGAAGGCCGCCACATCGGTTGACCATTCCATGCAGTCAACCTTGTCGGTCTGCTCATAGACGGCGGCCTTGTAGCGCTGCAAGGAGCCCCAGTTTCTCAGGGCCTGTATGCCGCCCGAGGTCGCGCACGCGCCCATCGCCACGAGCGCCGTGCACCGCTCGCGAACCTGCTTGATTCGCTCCACTTCCTCGCTCGTGCTTATCGAGCCCTCCACAAACCCCACATCCACAGGCTCTGGGGAGTTATGTCGCTTGGCCTCGATGAAATGAACTATCTCTACGGCGCCGGCAAGGTCCAGAAGTTCGTTCTCCATGTTGAGGAACTGGAGCTGACAGCCCGAGCAGCCGCTGAATTTATAGATTCCGATCCGCGGTTTGGCCATCAAGGCCGCTCCTTTCAAATCCCCATCCCGAACAGGCCCCTGATCTCACTGTAGCGGAAAACTGGCCCGTCCTTGCACACATACTTGGGCCCGATCTGGCAGTGACCGCACATCGCGATCCCGCACTTCATCCTGCGTTCCAGCGAGACCCATATGTTCTCAGGATTCACTCCTGCGGGCAGAAGGCCCCCCACCGTGAACTTCATCATCACCTCCGGCCCGCACACCAGGATCATGCAATCTCGAAGGGGCGTCGCCGCCCTCGGGATCAAGTGAGTCACCACGCCAACATAGCCTTTCCAGTTCTGATCCTCGCCAGCGCTGTCCACAGTCACCAACAAGCGGGTATCGCGCTGCTCGCTCCATGTTTCGAACTCGTCCGTGTAGAGAAGGTCTCCGGGCGTGCGCGCTCCATACAGAATCTCCACAGACCCGTATTCGTCGCGCTGTCGGAAGATTTGCAGAATCGCCGAGCGCAGCGGCGCAAGCCCTATCCCACCCCCAATCACCAGGATTCGCCTCCCCTTCGCCTCTTCGATCGGCCACCCTCTCCCATACGGCCCCCGAACCCAAACCCGCCCTCCAGGCTGGAGCCGATCCAGGGCATTCGTCACATCTCCTACCGCTCGCACCGTGTGGCTGAAGCATCCTTTCTCGACCGGGCAGGAGCTCAGGGAGATAGGCGCCTCGCCAATGCCCACCAGACCAACCATGTTGAACTGGCCCGGAAGGTAGCTGTAGTCTTCCCCGCCGCTGCCCTCCAGACGCATCGCGTAGGTCCGCGTGTCGTAAGTCTCGCGTTCGATATTCTCGACAATGGCCGATCGAGGCTGGAGCGGATTTTCCATGGCTACTGGCCTTCGCGAATCCTGTTCACGGTCTCTCGATAGTCTATGTCAGCCGGGCACCAGGTCATGCACCGACCGCACCCCACGCACCCGAACATGCCATACTGATCGAGCGAATACACCAGCTTGTGGCAGACAAACTGCTGGAAGCGCGCCTCCCGTTCCGGGCGGAAGTTGGCGCCGTGGACCTCCGCGAACTCTTGAAGCAGACAGACATCCCAGAAGCGCATTCGTTCGACCCGGTCGGGAGGAATGGCGATCTTGTCAATGACGTTGTAGCAATAGCAGGTCGGACATGCCATGGCGCAGTTGCCGCAGCCCAGGCACCTTGCGGCCTCCTCGCGCCACGCGAGGTGCCGATAGTTCCCGGCAAGGAGCTCGGCTACGCCCGCCGCGTCGAAGCAGGGCCTCATCCGCGCGGCCGCCGCGCTGAGGCGCTCGCGCTTCGTCTCCCGGTCTTCCTCGGCGGCGGCAGGCAGGGCCATTCGCTCGGCCACATCCAGTCCTGCCTCGCTCCCCACCTCGACCAGATAGCGGTCGCCCAGGTCCGTGAGAGCCATGTCGAAGCCGTCACTTGCCTCCGGCCCCGTGCCATAAGAAACGCAGTGGCAGTTCTCCGCCACCTCGGTGCAGTTGGCGGCCACGATGAAGGTCTTCCTGCGCGCTTCTTCATAGAAGGGGTCGCGAAAATCATGAACCAGCGCTCGATCCAGGTAACGCAGGGCGTGCAGGTCGCATGGATGAACACCGAAGATGGCTTGCTTCTGGGGCTCCAGCGGGTTTTCGAGGGCGAAGCGGCCGTTTTCTCCGTAGGCCATGAACACCCGCTGCATTGGCGGATGGAAGAAGCGCTTTATCGGCGTCGCCGCAGAACCTATGCAGTCCACGAGATCGTTTGCGCGCGCGACAGGACCCAGCACGACAGCCCCCCGCTGGCTCACAGGCCCAATCATGAGACGGTCCTCAGCCAGCAGCTCGAAGAGCCGCCCGGTCTGCTCTTTCCTGAGCGCGAAAGCTTCTGCCATGCTTGTTATATCTTTCACAATCTCCGTCGTCTTCGTTCCCCCTTCTGCGTTCCCCCATCCGCATATTCTGGCAGATACCTCACGCCCTGTCCACGCTCCCCGCTTCGCGGCTGCCAGTCGGAGCCGTTCCCACAACGCCCGTGTATGAGGGAAGCCGCACCTGGAAGGTAGTCCCCTTCCCCGGCGCGCTGTCCACCTCGATCCTGCCTCCATAAGACGAAACTATGCTCTTTACTATCGGCAGCCCAAGGCCCGTCCCCTCCTCTTTGAACTCCCGCGCGCGAGGAGCGCGGTAGAAATCCTCGAAAATGTGTGACAATTCGCCCGGGGCTATGCCTATCCCGGTGTCTGAGACAGAGATGACCACCTCCTCCCCCTCCGGCACGGCCGTTACGCTCACCCGCCCCCCCGCCGGCGTATATTTGATGGCATTGCTGATGAGATTTGTCAGGAGCTGCTGCACGCTCTCTGCCTCACCGCGCACCGGCGCCAGCCCCTCCCTCAATCCCAGGTCAATAGCCACCCCGTTCTGTTCGGCCCTCGGACGCTCCAGCTCGGCGACGCTGCGGATCGCCTCGTTCACATCCACGGCCACAAGCTCGCCCGTCAGCCGCATCTCCCGCGCCCGCGACAGAATGAGAAGGTCCTCAACCAGATGCAGCATGCGGCCCGAAGCTTTCTCACCGGAGGCCAGCAGCTCCCGCGCCGTCTCCGATATCGCTCCAGCGACGCCGTCCATCACAACCCTCAGAAGGGTTTGCAGCGCCGCGATGGGCGAACGCAGCTCGTGCGAAACTTTCCAGAGGTAGGCCGATTTCGCTCGCTCCACTCCCGATAGCTGGTCGTAGGCTGCCTGCAACTGCTCGGTGTGCGCTTGCAGCTCGCGCCCAAGCTCCACTATCTCGTCTTCCCGCTGCCGCAGCCGGCTCGCAATCGCGCTCACAAGAAGCCCGCTATAGCCAACTGTCCCGCCGAATATCGCCGCCGTTCCCCACACGAAGATTGTCTGCCGATGCAGCCCCGCCCACACTGCGCCCCGCAGATTGTAGTGAGCCCACAAGCCATATCTCTCCCCCAGGATCAAGCCCGAATACAGCGCGATGGCCAGAGCGCACTGCGCGAGTGCGGCGCGGCGCGACAGCAGAATGCTCGCGAACCCGACATGCAGCAGGTAGAAGAATGCGACCGGATTCTCTATACCGCCTGCGTAGTGCAGAGAGAGCGTCAAGGCGGCCAGGTCGAGGGAAATCTGAAGGTTGGCAATGATGCTCGCGCGGCGGTGCCTCGCTTCGACAGGCAGCCCAGATTGCGCTCGAAGCAGCACGAAAAAGACCACATTGTAAGCGAGGATGGTTGCCGAGATCGCATACAGCTCGCCCTCGGGCAAGCCAGGAACTACGCCGAGGTGCCGCACGAGAGCCGCTGTAGCCGCAAGCCCGGGCGCCGCCGCCCAGCGAAGCCCGATCACCCAGCGAATGCGCTCCTCGAGCTCCTGCTCATGCGGCACACCCACCTCAGCCGCGCTCTTATCAGTTTCCGCCGCCATCCGCTTCTCCCACACCCGGCCTCAACAGCGCCTCACAAAGCCGATTACGGCGCGGATGAGAGTCTTCGCCCGCCGGCTGGCGGACGAAGCCTACCCTTCTGTGTGGAGTGCGGCGGCGAGCAAGCTCCCGCACTCCAAAGGAGGCCTCATCTTCGTCCACGCTCTGCGTTTTGTTAGCAGCTCTATTGAGCTCCGCAGAATGCGTTCGAGGCGAGACCGCCTCACAGCTCAAATGTAGCGTCCGACCCTGCTCCGCAGGCTACGAAGCGCTGCTTCGCAGGGCGAAGTAGCCTTGTGTCGGACGAACGGAACGCCGTCGGGCACAAGGCCCGGCGCTACGGATGTTGCGCGCGATCCAACCAGTATTGCGACCCTCAATAAACCTACTCTCCACCAGCCCCCAACTGCTTCGCCACCCGAGCCAGGAGGTCGTCTGGGTGGATCGGCTTGTCAATGAAATCCTGCACTGGTAAGTATTCGCCGGGCTGGTAAGTTCCGTCGCTCTGCTCAGGATAGTAGCGCAGTTCCCCTTTGTCGTGGATTGCCGTGACAACGATGATGGGGGTGTCCTTCAGCGGCGGCTCCATCTGCCTCAACTCCCAGACGAAATGGAAGCCCTCGATTCCATCGGGCATCATGATGTCCAGCAGAATCAGGTCTGGCCTGCTTTGCCTGGCCTTCTCCATCGCATCAGAAGCGTTATAGGCCTCGACCGTGGCGTAACCCTGATTCTCAAGGATCAGTTTCAGCGACTGAACCATGATCGGGTCGTCGTCAACAATCAGGATGCGCTTTCCCTTCTCCACCTCTCACCTCTCCTGCATACCGCAGCGGCGCGGCGGCTCAGATTCTCTCCACCTCGACTCTCGGGCCACGCAGCCCACCGGCAGCCGCGCGGGCCAGAAGCTTTCGAACCTCGCCTCCGCGCACATTCGATGGCATGAAGATAACGCCAGGCGGACATTCCCTCGCCGCGCGAGCGGGCGCCTCCACCGCAAATCCATTCGCCGACACTCTCACAAGATCGCCCTCCCCCACCCCAAGCCTTCCAGCATCTTCGCTGCTCAGCTCGACGAACCCGTTCCCTTTGACCTCCAGAAACCTCCCCTTCTCCCCCGCAAGTTCGTCGGTGTCGAACAGCTCGACGCCAGTCGTGACCCAAAGCCCTGCCTCCTCGCGCGCCGGAGCTATGGCCTTTTCCCCAATCGCGATGAAGCGCGCACGGCCGCCCGCAGCCCCTTCTCCGTCGGCGACGCCGTGCGGCCACCTCCTCCCTTTCTCCGCCAGGCGCTCGAAGCTCATGCCCGCATATGTCCGCGCCGCCTTCGCCACTTCCTCCATCACCTGCGCCGCCGACGGGTATTCCCATCGCTTTCCCATCGCCCACGCCAGGAGCCTGAGAATCTCCCATTCTGCCTTCGCCTCGCCCGGCGCGGGCACGGCAGCGCTCACAAGCTGCACGCGGCGCTCCACATTAGTGTATGTCCCATCCTTCTCCGCGAACGCCGCGCCAGGCAGGACGATGTGCGAAAGCTCGGCCGTTTCCGTCGGGAAAAGTTCGATTGTCAGCAGGAACTCGAGTTTCTTCAGCGCTTCGCTGGCCATCTCGGGATCGGGCGAGAAGGCTGCCGGGTTGCTGCCAAGGCAGATGAGAGCCTTCATCTCCCCCCGCGCCGCCGCTTCGAGCATTCCCCAGCCACGCAGCCCTTCTTGCCTGGAAACATCCGCCCCCCACACCCGCGAGAGCTCGAGCGCTGCCTGCTCGTCCGAAACCTCTCTCTGGCCGGGCAGCAGATCGGGCGCAGTTCCCATGTCGAGCGCGCCCTGCCAGTTGTTCTGAGGCAAGACGGGCATGATGCCCGCCTGCTCCCGCCCAAAATGCCCACAGGCGAGACAAAGATCGGCCAGGGCAGAAACGCACGCCTCCGCCTGAATGCTGCCAGTTACCCCACCGCCGAAGATGACGACCGCGTCCTTTGCGGACGCAAATGTGCGGGCCGCTGCGCGCATATCTTCCGCCGCGACACCCGTAAGCTCTTCAGCCCTCGCAAGGCTGAAGTCCTCCAACGAAGCGGCCATTTCCTCGAAGCCGTCTGCCGCGTCGCGCTTCGCCAGCCCTTGCTCCAGAACAGCTTTCAGCAGGCCCATGCAAAGCGCGAGTTCGCTCCCTGGCCGGCGTATAAGCGATTGCTCGACAGGCATCTTCAACTTCGGCCTGCGCGCCCCCGCCGCAATGACCCGCGCTCCGTTCCAGGCTGCCTTTCTCACTCGCACGGCAGCGACGGGAATCTCGCGGTTCAGGTCGCACCCGAACACCAGGAAGCAAGACGCTCTCTCGAGACCCGCCAGAGAGACAGTCGCGGCCTCGAAGCCGAAGGCATCCCTCAGCGGCCTCGTCGGCCGGAGCGCGGATGCGGTGTGATCAACATTCGGGCTGCCCAGAGCGGCGCGAATGAGCTTCTGGAACAAGTAAAGCTCCTCGTTTGTGCACCTGCCGCCGGCGAGCCCGCCCACCGCCTCAGGCCCGTGCTGAGAAATCACCTCGCTCAGCCGCCTCGCCGCGACCGACAGCGCCTCCTCCCATCCTGTCTCGACAAGCTTCCCATCCTGCCTCACGAGGGGCCGCCGCAGCCGAGCGCGGCTGTTCAGAATTCCAAAACCAAACCTGCCGCGATCGCATATCCACGCTTCGTTCACCTCGTCATTTCGCAGCGACCTCGACTGGAGCACCTCCCCTCTCTTCGTCCACAGAGCCAGGTTGCACCCAACGCTGCAAAATGGGCAAACCGACGGCTTCGGCGCCATCTCCCATGTCCGAGCCTTGAACCTGAAAACCTTATCAGTCAGCGCCCCCAGGGGGCACACCTCGACGAGGTTGCCCGACATGCCAGTGGATAGATGCCTGTTCCTGAAACTGACTATCCGGCTTTGAGCCCCGCGCCCGAAAACTCCAAGCTCCTGCTCGCCCAAGACCTCGGCGTAATACCTGATGCACCGATAGCACAGAATGCAGCGATTATGGTTCAGTATGATGAACCGGCCCAGATCGAGGTCCGGCGCCCGCCTCTTCGGCTCCGCAAACCGGCCCTCGCCCGCGCCGTGCATGAAGGCGAAATCCTGGAGATCGCACCACCCTCCCCTGTCGCACATCGGGCAATCAAGCGGGTGGTTGGTCAGAAGAAACTCTATCACCCCCTGGCGCGACCGCACCGCGGCCTCCGACCGCGTGTGCACCACCATCCCGTCTGCAACCTTCTCTGTGCACGCCGTCTGAAGCTTCCGCTGCCCCTCCACCTCCACTACGCAAACCCGGCAAGCCCCCAGCGCCTCAAGCTTCGGGTGGTAACAGAAATGCGGGAGCGCAATGCCCGCTCCCAGGGCTGCCTCAAGTATCGTCGTCCCCTCGGGCGCTTCAATCTCTTTGCCATCTATAGTCAGCTTCGGCATTTCTTCTTTCACACGCAACCGCAGGCCCCTGTGCCCAAAGGGCCGGGGTCCCGGCTTCGCCCAGGGACTTCACGCCCCCGAGCTCCCCCGCACCCCGCGAACCCCGAGCCCCGAACCCGTAAGGCGTGCGCCTACATTTCAGCTCCTGAAGGGGCATCCGCCCCCGCGAATGTGCTCCTCGTATTCTTCGCGGAAGTATTTGATCGTGCTCTCGACCGGAGCCGCATCGAAATCGCCCATCGGGCATAGCGTCTGCCCTATCATGTTCTTGCATATGTCCAGAAGCAGTTCGATATCGCCCTTCTCGCCTTTGCCGTTCTCGATTCGCTCCAGAATCTGGGTCATCCAAACCGTCCCCTCTCTGCAAGGAGTGCACTGGCCGCACGACTCCGAAGCGTAAAACTGCTCGCAGCGCAGCGCAACACTCACCATGCACGTCGTGTCATCCATGACAATCATCCCACCTGACCCCAAAAAAGACCCCGCTTTCGGGACCGACTCGAAATCCATGGGAGTGTCCAGATGCTCTTCGACCAGAATGGGGACGGATACGCCGCCCGGAAAGACCGCCTTGAAACTGCGGTCGCCGCGAATACCGCCTGCGAGGTCGAATATGAGCTCCCGCAGCGGGGTCCCCATGGGCGCTTCATAAACGCCCGGCCTGTTCACATGTCCACTCAGGCAGAAAAGCTTCGTTCCCTTGCTCGTCTCCGTCCCAATGCCGGCGAACCAGTCGGCGCCGTTCTTCACAATCAGGGAGACATTACACAGTGTCTCGACGTTGTTCACCACGGTCGGGCACCCGTAAAGCCCGATGAAAACGGGAATATATGGAGGCTTTCTCCTGGGCCACCCTCGCCTGCCCTCAAGGCTTGCTATCAATGCATTCTCATCGCCGCATATATACGCCCCCAGGCCGCGGTGAATGTGCAGTTCGAACGAGAAGTTGCTTCCCGCGATATTTTCTCCCAGGTATCCCGCAGAGCGCGCCTCCTGAAGGGCTCGCTCGAGAACCCTCAGGCAATCGGCGAACTCCCCGCGCAGATAGATATAGCCGACATGAGCCCCCACGGCATAGGCGCACAAAACAATCCCCTCGATCAGGAGATGCGGAAGCCGAAGCATGAGCAGCCGGTCCTTGAAAGTTCCCGGCTCCCCTTCATCGGCGTTGCACAGAACGAGAATTGGCTTGTCGCCGTTGGCAGGTATCGCGCTCCATTTCCTGCCCGCCGGAAAGCCCGCCCCTCCCCTTCCCCTCAGCCCCGACTTGCTCACCGTCTCCCTGACATCGGCCGGGCTCAACTCCCGAACCGCCTTTTCAAGAGCCGAATATCCGCCGCGAGAACGATAGACATCGAAGGTCTCTATGCCCTTGACATCAATGTCTCGCAGCAGAACGCGCATCTGCCTGTTAGAGCTCCCTTGCTGGTCAGGCGAGCAGGCCATCAGCGCAGTCTCTCCAGAACCCGGTCGAGCTGCTCCGGCGTCACATCCGTTACGAATTCCTCGTCAACCTGAACGACCGGCGCCTTGTCGCAGCAAGCAAGGCACTCGGCTTGCTTCAGCGTCACGAGTCCGTCAGCGGTCGTCTCACCCACTTTTACCCCCAGCCGCTGCTCCAGGGCCTCCACCACCTGCATACCCCCCCGCAGCATGCACGCCAGATTTGTGCACACATGTATCTCGTGTTTCCCCGCAGGCTCGAGATGCAGCATGTGGTAGAAACTCGCCGTGTCATATACCTCCACCGGGGCGACGCCAACGATGCGCGCAATCTCTTCCATCGCCTCCATGCTCACATATCCCTGCTCGCGCTGCGCAAGCCACAGCAGAGGCAGCATGGCAGACCGCGCGCTGTGCGGATAGCGCCGCACTATCTCGGCGACCTTCGCCATGACCTCATCGCTGAAAACGCCCTTCCCCATACCCGCTCACCTGTCTATCTCGCCGAGAACGATATCGAGGCTGCCTATGATTGCCACCACATCTGCCACAAGCCGCCCCTGCACCATCTTCTTCAGGGCCTGAAGGTTCATCAACGAGGGCGCGCGGATGTGCATGCGATAGGGCTTTTCAGTCCCGTCGCTCACAAAGTAGAATCCAAGTTCTCCCTTCGGCGACTCGGTGGGAACATATGCTTCCCCCGCCGGCACCTGGTAACCGCGGCTGAAAATTATGAAATGGTTGATCAAAGCCTCCATGCTCCCATGAAGAAGCTCTCTGGGCGGCGGGGTCACTTTGACGGCCTTTGCCTTCACGGGCCCCGGCGCAAGCCCGTCTGCGCGCTGCTCAAGTATCCGCGCGCTCTGCCTCATCTCCTGGATGCGAACCAGGTATCGGTCATAAACATCGCCATTGGCGCCAACAGGAATCTCGAACTCATACTCATCGTAACCGCTGTATGGCTGCGCTTTCCTTATGTCCCATCTCACCCCGCAGGCCCGAAGCGACGGCCCTGTCAACCCGAGATTCATGCCATCCTCGGCGCTGATGCGTCCCACACCCTTCGTCCTCATCATCCAGATCTTGTTCTTTGTGAGCAGCGCCTCGTATTCGTCAAGCTTTCCGGGGAAGATTTTCAGAAACTTCTTCAACTTCTCCATCAGGCCATCGGGCAAATCGCCGGCAACGCCTCCAACCCTGATATAGCTCGGGGTCATACGCGCGCCCGCCGTCATATCAAACATATCGAGAATCATTTCCCTCTCGCGGAAGCAGTAGAAGAACGGCGTTATGGCTCCCATGTCCAGAGCGTGCGTGCCCAGCCAAGCCAGATGGCTTGCCAGCCGGCTCAGTTCGCACATCATCACTCGTATCTGCTGCGCCCTTTTCGGTATCTCCAGTTCCAGCAGCTTCTCCACCGGCAGCACGAAGGCCATGTTGTTGTTGTTGCAGGCCAGGTAATCGAGCCGGTCCGTCATTGTGAGGGCCTTGTTGTAAGTCTTGTATTCTGCCTCTTTCTCGATGCCAGTGTGCAGATAACCGATGTAAGGAACGGCCCTGAGGACCGTCTCGCCCTCCAGTTCCAACACCACCCGCAGCACCCCGTGAGTGCTGGGATGCTGCGGGCCCATGTTTATCGTCAGGGTCTGCGCGACTGCCATCAGTACCGTTCGCTCCAGGGCTCTATGCCGCCGAGCGGATAATCCTTCCTCAGCGGATGTCCCTGCCAGTCGTCCGGCATCAGAATCCTTCGCAGGTCGGGATGCCCCTCGAATGCGACGCCGAACATATCGTATATCTCTCTTTCGGGCCACTCCGCCCCAGCCCATACTGAAGTCACGGAGGGGACGCGCGGGTCGTCTCCCGCGACCCGCACTTTCAACCTTATCCGCCTCGCCGACGGGATTGAAAGAAGATGATACACCACCTCATACCGCGGCTCTTCGCCCAGATAGTCCACCCCGCAGATGTCAATTATCGTGTTGAAAGAAAGCCTTGGATCGTCTCGCAAGAAGAGACACACCTCGACGAGCTTCTCCCGCAATACAACTGCGGTTCTCTCGTCTTTCCAGGTCTTTCGCTCCGCTACCGCGTCGGGGAACTTCTGGGTAAGTATGTCGAGGACCGGATCTTCTTCCATCGAATAGCGTGCTAACCTTTCTTCATGCCCTCGCGCTGTATCTTATCGTAAAGCTTCATGATGCCATTCAGAAGGGCCTCGGGCCTCGGCGGACAGCCGCCGACATAGACATCCACAGGAACTACTCGGTCAACTCCCTGCACGATCGTGTAGTTATTGAACACTCCCCCGCACGAGGCGCAGGCTCCCATGGAAATCACCCATTTGGGCTCCGCCATCTGGTCATATATCTGACGCAGAACCGGCGCCATCTTCCTGGACACCCGCCCGGACACTATCATCAGGTCAGCCTGCCGCGGCGACGCGCGAAACAGCTCCATCCCGAACCGGGCGATGTCGAAATCCGATGCCACCGTGGACATCATCTCTATGGCGCAGCACGCAAGGCCGAATGTAGCGGGCCATACAGACCTCTGCCTCGCCCACGTGACCACCTTCTCAACGGGCCTGATGCTCACTTGCTTCGCCCACTTGAGCATCGTCTCCAGCCTCGTTGTCAGGACTCTTTCCCGCACATCCTCTTCCAGCCCTGCCTGTGCCTCTCCCGCGCCCTGAAGAGCCCTATCGCTGTCCTGAAAGCCCCCGGGCTGCGCTGCTACTCCCACTCCAGGGCTCCTTTCTTCCAAGCATAAACATAACCGACGACGAGGATGAGCAGAAAAATCGCCATCTCGACGAAGCCGAAGAGACGGAGCTGCCTGAGCACGACAGCCCAGGGATATAGGAAGATAACCTCTATGTCGAAGAGCACGAAGAGGATCGCCGTCAGGTAGAACCGGATGGGGAACCGGACTCTGGCAGGCGCAGAGGGCACGATCCCGCACTCATACGGCAGGAGCTTCGCATCAAGACGCCGCCTCGGGCCCACAAGATGCGAAAAGACTACGATTCCGCCGGCCAAGGCCGTCGAGAATATTATCAGGACAAGGACTGGTATGAAGTCTTTAGCCATAAGGCATGCGAAAATCAGAATGTAAGTTCGCTGCTCTTTTCACAACCCCTTCCTATCACACCCCCCTGCCGCCGTCCGTGTCTGAACCGAAGTCTTGCCGTTACCTGCAAAATGGCCGCCCTGGCAGGCTCCACCGTGGTCGGCGAAACCTGCGCTTCCGCCGCCATATATGCGGCGCTGCGGCCAGGACAGCTCCTCGCGGACGGCAGTCGCTCTGCCCTCAATGCCGGCTGAAGATATTCAGGTGCTGGGCCAGAGCATACGCCAGGACGGCGTTGGCGAGTCTATCGGGATCGTGACGGATGAGGTCGCCCTCCTCCGATAGCAGCTCCCCGCCTATCCACAGGTGGTCATTGTCGGCTTCAGCCGGATCGAACAGCACGGGATGCGCCCCTTCCTTCTCCCAGTAGGCTTGGGCAAGCTGGTCGCTGGGCATCCTGGTGTTATACATGGCGGCGTCCACTCTTGCCCCCAGATACTGCTCGATGCGATGCACAAAGTCGCAAACCGAGAAGCCGTGCGTCTCGGAGCGGCGGCTCATGAGATTGCATATGTGCAGAACCGGCGCTGGCGACCTCGCTATGGCTTCCGGCACCCCCTTCACCAGCAGGTTTGGGATAATGCTCGTGAAAAGGTCGCCCGGGCCCAGAACTATGAGACTCGCCCCGGCAAGCTCGTCAAGCGCTTCCGGATTCGCTGCGGCTGGAGGCTCCAGCCGCACTCTCTTTATCGGAACGAGCCGCTCCTGCTCCCGGGAATATATGTTGGCCTCCCCTCTGATCACGGTCCCGTCTTCAAGCTCGGCAACAATATGACAGATGTCCAGCGACACCGGCACTGCCTTGCCAACTGCCCCCACAAGCTGACAAATCCTTCGAGCGGCCTCAGCAAACCCGAACCGGCTCTCCAGCACCTGGAGCAGGACGTTTCCAAGGCTGTCGGCTCCTTCCCGGTGGGTGAAGATGACCCGGCACGTCTCACCGACCTCGGTGTTCCCCGCCAGAGCTGTTATGACTGCCCGAATGTCGCCCGGAGGCAAAATCCCGTATTTGTCCCGGAGCTCGCCCGAATGCCCCCCCGAGTCAAACATTGTCGGGATCCCAACGAGGTCCAGACCAGGCAGCTTCTTCAAACCCTCGAGCAGCGTGGAAAGGCCAGTGCCTCCTCCGAGGCATACGATTTTCATTGCAGGGCTCCCCTCTGATTATTGGCTCGTGCCTGGCCGCTGTGGACGCGCCTGGCGCCGTCTCATCTTTCGGCCTCGGTCAGCGTGGGCCACCCTGCGGCCGCCTCCAGCGCCCTCGCCCGTCGAAGCGCCGTCTGGCATGCGTCTCGCAGAAGGCGGGCCCGGTCGTATCTCCATCCCTCCCCGGTCTGCAAATACCTGAGAAACTCGTGGTCAGACTGGTTCAGAAGATAGTAGGCAAGCACGCGGTGTGGAAGGGCTGAGGTGAGGCGGCCAGGCGCCTCCACCTTGTCCGCCGCCCGGGCCAGGTTCTCCGATCGCTCGTGCAGCCGGCTCAATGCGCCTTCGGCGCGCTCTTTCGTGATGGCTCCGTTTCTATAATCCCTGAACCAACCCGCCGCCTCTTTCAACACCGCCTCGGCCTCAAGATCGAGCACCCTTATGAGAGCGGCATATTGCGCTGGCGCATACTGCGCGCGGCCGTCCAGGGCGTCAAAAGCCTTCCTGAGGTACGCCACTGCCTCGGGAAGCTCGCCGGTGCGAACGCATACTTGAATCAGGCGCTGGAGCGCATCCCTGTTTTCCGGGGCTGCTTCGAGCAGGCGCTCGTAACTCCTGCGCGCCTTCTCCCACAGGTCGAGCCTTTCATAGATGCCTGCCAGATTCGAAAGAGCGTCGGCGTCGTCGGCCTTTGTCTCAAGCAGACGCTCATATTGGGCGGCCGCGTCCGCGAAATCTCCTCGCTCCAGCAGGATGGCGGCCAGGACGCGGCGCGCTTCAATATCCGCCGGATCTGACTCAAGAATCCGTCGCAGCTCGCGCTGGGCAGCATCGCTGTTCCCCATCTGCCGGTACAACCTGGCGAGGCCCAGACGCACCGCAGCCGATTCCGGCGCCAGCTCCAGCGCGCGCTTGAACTGCTGAAGCGCCCGCTCCCTATCGCCCGCCGCCGCATATGCCTCAGCAAGACCGCTGTGGATCGCGGCATTCCTCGGATCGCCCACCAGGGCATACCTGTATTCGACTATGGCCTCTGCGTGCTGGCCCTGTTCGGCAAGCTGCTGACCACGGCTGAAATGCTCCTCGGCCCCGGCCGGCATTCCGCGCAAAAGCACCGGCCCATCTCGCGCAATATCCGCCACAACGAGAGAGGCCACCATGCTCGCCCAGCCGTCAACATCCTCGCCAGCAGCAACCGGGGCGGTGGCCTCGTAACTGTGCGCTGCGCGAGAAACGCTCCCGCCAAGCCTGAGCGTCAAGCGAGCGCTGCCGGCTCCCTCGGGACTTTCCGCGACTGTCTCCAGAGTCCCCAGGAGAGTGAGGTCCGCGCCAAGAACCTGGCCAGCAAGGTCAACCTCAAGCTCCGAGGCGCCCGCCTCCGTCATCCGCAGGAGAAATTCGTGTTCGCGCGCCCTGCGCTGAACGAGAGGAGATTCGCGGCTGAACAGAACGACCGAAAGCCCTGGCCAGGCGCTGCGCAGGCCCGTCTCAATAGCCCTGGTGAGCGGGCCGCACCGGGATTCCAGGCCAGCCCCGCAGCTCAGAGGAAAAAGAACCAGAGTCTGACCGGTGGCCGGTTGGCAGGTATGCGTGATAATGCAGACAAGGGTTGCGAAAGCGGCAGTCAGCCAGGCCCTGCTCAATCTGCCCTCCTTATTGCCCCCCCAGAGCGCGCAGGGCTGCCCTGCATGTGCGAGCCCCGTGGCTTGCATCATCCTCGTTCTGCCCCGAGGCAAGCTGAGCCTCATAAGTCCTCAGCGCCCGTTCATACTCCGCTTTCGCGTCCGCAAGTCGCTCCGTCCGATAGAAGCAGAAAGCCAGCTCCTCACGAACCTGCGGCGAGGCGTCAGGCCGCTTGCTCATGTATCTTTCGTAGGTTCCGATAGCCTTGTCGTAGTCACCGAGGAGGTAGTATGTCCTTGCAAGCTCGGTCGTTGCCACAATTGGCTGTGGCGCCGGAGGGAGGGGTGGTTCGAGGCGGCGGGGAGGCGTGGGAACGAGAGGAGGCGCAGGAATTGGGCCAGGGGAAGTCAACAGAGGAACTCTCAGGGTCCTGGGCAAGGTCTCGGATTCAGGCGCTACCTCTACCCTCTCCCTGGCTGCGGCGACTGGAGCACCCCTTCTCACGAGCGGCAGAACAGACGCCGCCACAGGGGCCGGCGCCGCCGGAGGGGCCGCGACCGGCATTGCTGGCATCGCTGGCATCGCTGGCATGGCCGCGCCCGTTTGCGGAGCAACCGCAGAAACTGGAGCCGGCACGCGCTCCGCCAGCCCCCGCCTGGCGAGTTCCGGCGTTTCCCCGGCTGGCCTCAGCGCCATCCAGATCAAGCCCGGGAGCAAAACTAACAGTAGAACGAAACCCCCTATAATTGCCCCGCGCGCAATGGCCGGAGACACTCGCCGCCTGGCAACCGGCATCGCCTGGAGGAGCTGCTGGAGAGCTTGTTGGTCAGCCGCGCTCCTCGGGCTCAGCGCAAGGGCTCGCTCATATTCCGCTATGGCCTTCTGCCGCTGTCCAGCCCTCTCGTAGAGAATCCCCAGAAGCGAGTGGGCAGAAGTGCTGTTCGGATTTGCTGCAACGGCCTGCTCGGCAGCCTGTATCGCCTCCGCCAGAAGGCCCTGATCGCTGTATTGGAAAGCTAAGTCTATGAGCTGCTGGCCCCTGGCAGAATCAACAGGCCCCTGCTCCACCTGAGGCGCCGCTATCTCCCTCAGCTCGGCGCCGCAGTTTGTGCAGAACCGGTTCTCGTCGGGATTCTCAGCCTCGCATCGAGGGCAGCGCATGCTCGCTCCCTATGGGATCACTTTCATCAGCGGATACTCGATTATATCTCTCGCCCCCGCCTTCTTCAGCTCGGGAATGAGGTCGCGCGCCTGCCTTTCATCAAGCACGACCTCGATAGCGCACCAACCCTCGTCAATGAGAGCCGACACCGTGGGCTCTTTCATCGCGGGCAATACCCTCAGAATTGCCGGCAAATCCTTTCGCGCCACATTCAGCTTCAGGCCCACTTTTTCCTGGGCTCGCAGCGCGCCGAGCAGAAGCTCGCCGATTCCCGTCACCTTCTCCCGCTTCCACTCATCCTCCCAGGCAGCGCGGCTCGCCATGAGCACAGTGTTCGATTCCAGCACCGTGTCCAGAATCCGCAGGTTGTGAGCTGCCAGCGAGGCGCCCGTCTCTGTCAGGTCAACGATTGCGTCCGCGAGCTCCGGAACCTTCGCCTCCGAAGCGCCCCATGAGAATTCTACCTGCGCCTTGACGCCCTTCTGCCCAAAATACCTCTTTGTCACCTCGACAAGCTCGGTGGCCACTCGCTTCCCATCGAGGTCCTGCGGTTTCTTCAGGTCGCTGTCCGCCGCCACCGCCAGAACCCACCGCACCGGCTTGGCCGTCTGCTTGCTATAGACGAGATCGCTGACCACGACCACATCGGCCGATGTTTCCTCAATCCAGTCGCGGCCGGCGATCCCTGCATCCAGTATTCCCTCGGATACATACCGGGGAATCTCCTGCGCTCGAAGCAAAACGCACTCCAGCTCCTCGTCGTCAACTGATGGGAAGTAAGAGCGGTGAGGCACCATGATGGAGAAGCCTGCCCGGCGCATGAGTTCAGTCGTAGCCTCTTGCAGGCTGCCCTTCGGGATGCCAAGGCGCAACTTCACAACAATAACCTCCCGACCGCTCGCGCCAGTATAATTGCCGCCCCAAAAGGTGTCAACCGAGGCGCGACAGCGGCCGCGCGAAGAGCCGGCCCAGCCCTTCTGCCCTTCACGACTCCGACCGGGCTCTCAGGCGGTGCGTGAAAAGCCTTTTCTTCGGTCATGATGACTGGCGCCGGGAAGATATGTTGAAGAAGACGGCTTCGAAGCGGCCTGTCCCGGGCCCGCCAGCGTCCGACGCACGGTCGGACCCTGTATTATCGCATCCAACTGTAGCGCCCCGCCTTGCGCCGGACGAGAACCTCATGTTCCCACGCGGGCTCTCGGGGTCCCAGGCGCACATCCCCGGGGTCGGAGCGGCAGCTATATGGTCCTCGGCGCGGATTCCAGCAGGTCGTCGCTGATGCGCTTGCCGAGCAGGAAGTGCTTGCGGTCGGGATACCACAGGTAGCGCGCGCCCGCATACTCGAAGAAACTGCAATAGGTCGCGATCTCGGTGCGCCCCATGGGGCCGACAACAACCCCGTCATTTGACAGCAGCACCCGCGGCGCCGAGAAACGAACCGGGTGCGTGGAATGCCCCCGGATTTCCTCGCCGAGCGCAAACCACGCGGGTGTGCGGTTGCGCGTGTAATCAGCCGGCCCGCTTCCCCCGTTTGCCGTCCCATCGTTGTTGTAGAAGATGAGGAAGAAGCGCCCGTCTTCGAACTTGTATAAGGGGCAGGGCGCGATGGGATTCAGCAGCGGCTCGCCTTCCGGCTCGTAACACAGCGGCGCGGGTTCATTCCACGTGCGCCCATCGTCTTCGGACAGCGCAAAATAAACCTTCCCCGCGAGCGTCCGCATCACGCACAGGAGCCGCCCGTCGGAGAGCGGCTGAATCGCTGGTTCCTGGGCCACGCTCGCCGACGAGCCCGCGCGCATCGGCACCCGCAGCCCGTGCGGCGATTTCGGCCATGTGCTCACGCACAGTTTCTCCGCGTCGGTCTGCGTGAGGATGTCCTCAAAGCGCAGAAAGCAAATCTCCGACGACCGCTGCAACAGGTTGCTGTTCGGATCCACCGCGCTGCTTGCCCAGCGCGTGAAGCCCACGAGGACCTCCTTCTGGGGCGTCACGATTGGCGTCTGATAGACGACCCACGTCTGCGGCACAGCGGGATCGGGGTGACTCAGGGCGTTGGGGGCGACGGGATAGTCGAGGGTGCGCTCGCTCCAGGTCAGGCCGTCGTCATCGGAAAGGCGGCAGCGCAGGGCGCCGGTGCTGTCCTGCCGTGCGTCGCTGACGCCAATGTTCTTGTTGTAAAAGCAATAGACGCGCGCTGCGCCGCCGCGAGCGACTCCAGGCGCCACAACAGGGAAAGCCCAGCTTGCAAGCCCCGTGCCTGGCGGGTCATCTGCCCCGGGGCCGTCAATCTGGATGGGTTCCGACCAGGTGAGCCCGCGATCCGCGGAGCGGCTCATCACCACGCGCTGATTCGGCGCGGTCTCGCGGGTCGCCTGGGTCCAGAAGGCGAGGAAGACGCCGGAGGGCGTTGGCGCCACGTTGAAATGCTGATTCTCAGCGTCAGGGCTTTCGGCGCCTTTGGGCAGGTAAACCACAAAATCGGGTTTCGACCGCTGCCACTCGTTCGTGTATGCAGTTCGGCGCATGACCGTCGGCCTCGACCGCCACCCCTGGCGCAGTATAAGTTCAACTCGAAAATCCATCAACCGGCCGACTGAGTAGGAGCGCTCGCCGGCGGCGGCGAAAAAAAAGAAGGCGCCCCGCTGGGAGGCGCCAAACGCTCCGTAGAGCGTCGCTTGCGGACGAAAGTCCTTGCTGTAATCAGCACGACAATCGTCGCTCTGGTACAATCCATGTAATAATAGCAGACAGGGGGCATCCTGTCAAGGGGGTCATCATGAAAAATTCGCTTCTTCCCGAAGAACATGTTCTGGGGCTGGATATTGGCGCCAACTCGGTCGGCTGGGCGCTGGTCGCCGTCAAGGACGGTCAGCCCATGAGGCTGGTCCGTGCAGGCGTGCGCGTTTTCGCGGCCGGCGTGGAGGGCGACATCGGGGCCATCGAGAGCGGCCGGGACGTATCTCGGGCCGTCGCCCGCCGCGAGGCGCGTTTGCGCCGCAGGATGCTGGAGCGCCGCCGCAGACGGCTGAATAAGCTTGCAATGCTGCTCCAGCAGGGGGGATTGCTGCCACCCGGCGACATCAGCTCGGCTGCCGCTCGGATGACCTTCTTCGCCGACCTTGACCGCTCGCTTTTCCCCCAGGACCTGCGGCGGTCTCACCCGCATGTGTTGCCGTATCGCCTGCGGGCACGCGCGCTCGACGAGAAGCTCAGCCCCTGCGAGATTGGTCGCGCGCTCTACCATCTCGCCCAGCGCCGGGGCTTCCTTCCCGCCGGCAGGGTCAAGGCCGGGCGCGGCGGGGAGGAGGAGCAGAAGGAGCAAGGGCAGGTCGAGAAGGGGATTGGGAAGCTGGAGGAACGCATGCGCGAGTCCGGGGCGCGGACCCTGGGCGAATACCTTTCGGGCCTCGACCCCGACGAGCAGCGCATCCGCGGTCCCGGGCACTGGACAGCCCGGGGGATGTTCGAAGACGAATTCGAAAAGGTCTGGGCCGCGCAGACGCCGCGCTATCCGGAGATCCTGACGGAGGAGCTGAAGAAGAGAGTCCACCGGGCCATTTTCTTCCAGCGGCCTCTGAAGACCCAGCGCCACCTCGTCGGCGAATGCGAGCTCGAGCCTGGCCGCAAGCGCGCGCCGATCGCGCTCCCCTCGGCGCAGCGGTTTCGGTTTGTCCAGAAAGTGAACGACCTCGAGATCATCACTCCGGACGGGGAGCGTCGCAAGCCGACGCCCGAGCAGCGCGAGACGCTCGTGAGCGCGCTCGAGACGCAGGGCGACCTGGAGTTCAAGAAAGTCCGCAAGCTCCTCAGCCTCTCCAAGGAGCACTCGTTCAATCATGAGCACGGCGGGGACAAGAAGCTGATCGGCAACCGCACCGCTTCGGGGCTCGGACAGATTTTCGGCGACCGCTGGAGGACCCTGTCTGCGGAGCAGAGGGATCGGGTCGTCGAGGATGTGCGCAGCATGCACAATCGCGACGCGCTGAAGCGGCGCGCAATGCGCGTGTGGGGGCTGGATGAACATGAGGCAGAGCGGCTCGCCAGTCTCCCGCTCGAGGACGGCCATTGCAGCCTGTCCCGAAAGGCCCTTGAGAAGGTCCTCCCTGCCATGGAACGGGGCGTGCGCTACGCGACCGCGCGGAACGAAGTGTATGGGGAGAGGCCAAGGCCCCCAACCGCGGCGTTTCTCCCGCCGCTGGACCGGGCCGTGGAGGTCCGCAACCCGGCTGTGGAGCGCGCTCTGACGGAAGTTCGCAAGGTCGTCAACGCCATCGTTCGCGAGCACGCCAAGCCCGCGCTCATCCGCATTGAGCTCGCCCGCGACCTGAAGAAGAGCCGCCCAGACCGCAAGCGGATCGCCGAGGGGAACCGCGAGCGCGAGACCGCGAGGAACAGGGCGGCGGAGGAAATCTGCAAGGAAGCCGGCATTGCGAAGCCTCGCGCATCGGACATCGAGAAGTACCTTCTCGCCGAGGAGTGCTCCTGGCAGTGCCCATATACCGGCAAGCAGATCAACTGGGACACGCTCTTCGGCGACTCCCCCCAGTTCGATGTCGAGCACATCATCCCGCTGCAGCGCTGCCTGGATAATTCCTTCGTCAACAAGACGCTGTGCGACCTCGAAGAGAACCGCAAGCGCAAGGGGAACCGCACGCCCTGGGAGGCCTACGGCGCAGACCCGCAGAGGTGGGAGGAGATGATCCGGAGAGTGAGGGGCTTCAGGAGCTGGGCGGCCCGCGCCAAGCTCCAGCGCTTCCAGATGAAAGACCTGGAAAGCCTCGACGACTTTGCGACGCGTCAACTCAACGACACGCGCTACGCCTCGCGAAGGGCCGTGGAGTTTGTCGGCCTGCTCTACGGCAGCGGCGCCGACGGGGTTGATCCCAAGGGCACGCGGCGGATCCAGGCCAGCCGGGGGCAGGTGACGCGGTTCCTTCGCGACGAGTGGCGCCTGAACGCCGTCCTGGGCGGCGGCGAGAAGAGGCGCGAAGACCACCGCCACCACGCGATTGACGCGGTCGTGGTCGCGCTCACCGAGCCTGGCACCATCAAGCGCCTGAGCGACGCCGCGGCGCGCGCCCGACTCGAGCGGCGCAGGCGCTTCGGAAAGATGCCGGATCCGTGGTCCGGGTTTCTCGATGAAGTTCGGGCGGCGATTGAGCGCCTCATCGTCTCCCACCGGGTCTCGCGAAAAGTGAGCGGGGCGATGCATGAAGAGACCATCTACAGCAAGCCCCGCACGGGCCCGGACGGCAAGGAGTGCGTCCACGTCCGCAAGCCGGTGGGTGGCCTGTCGAAGCAGGACCTGGAAAATATCGTTGACCCGATTGTCCGGGACTGCGTCCTGGCGAAGCTTGAGGAGCTCGGCGGTGGAGAAGCGAGCAGGGCGTTCAGCGACCCCAAGAAACATCCCAGCCTGGCGGCCAGGGACGGCCGCCAGGTTCCCATTCATAAAGTGCGCGTGCGAGTGAGCGCTGGGACCACCTCGGTCGGCGAAGGCGCGCGGGAGCGGCATGTGATATTGGGCAACAATCACCACGTGGAGGTCCTGGAAACGAAGGACGCGAAAGGCCGCGCTAAGTGGGAGGGGTTTGTGGTGAGCATGTATGAGGCGATGCGGCGGCTGAAGGCTAAAGAGCCCGTGATTCGGCGCGACCACGGCCCGGAGAAGAAGTTCCTCTTCTCCCTGGCGGGCGGAGAGACCATCGAGATTGACGAGCATGATGGAACACGCGGGCTCTACGTCGTCAGGACCGTTGCCACGGGGCGCAGCGGGCAGAGAGAGTACCCCGCCATCGAGTTCGCGAGGCTCAACGACGCGCGGAAAAAGGAGGACATAAAGAAGGCCGGAGCATGGAAGAAAGCATTGGTGGACCCTCTGCGTAGGGCGCAGTGCCAGAAGGTGACAATCACGCCACTGGGGGAGGTGCGGCGGGCGAGTGACTGAGGGGACTTCGGGGGGACAAGCGGGCTTCGTCTCCGGGGGACGAATCATTGACCTGGCGGAGGAGCCGGCGCGGCTGAGCGTGCGCAATCTCTGCCTGGTGATCAAGTCTGGGGAGCGGCCCGAAACGACCATGCCGCTGGCCGAGGTCGCCGCGCTCGTAGTTTCCAACCCCTGCGTAACTCTCACGCACGCCGTTCTTGCTGGCCTGGCGCAGGCGGGCGGGAGCGTCGTAGTCTGCGACGGAAGGCATATGCCTGTGGGCATGCTCCTTCCGCTCGAGGCCCACTTCACCCAGGCAGAACGCTTCGCTCTCCAGGCGCAGGCGCCCCTGCCGATGCGCAAGCGCCTATGGCAGACCGTCGTGCGCGCGAAGATCCACGCCCAGGGTCGCCTGCTCACCGAACTGCGCGGCCACGATGCGGGGCTGACCCACCTCATCCCCCGGGTGCGCTCTGGCGATCCGGACAGCGTCGAAGCTGAAGCCTCGCGCCGCTACTGGCCGCTGCTTTTCGACAACCCGGCCTTTCGCCGGGACCGCTACGCGCCCGACCAGAACCGGCTGCTGAATTATGGCTACGCGGTCCTGCGGGCCATCATCGCCCGGGCGGTGTGCGCGGCCGGCCTGCACCCGTCGCTCGGACTGCACCACCACAACCGATACGACGCCTTCTGCCTCGCCGACGACCTGATGGAGCCGTTCCGGCCGATCGTGGACCGGGCGGTCGTGAGATACTGCGAGCGGCGCCTCGATTCGCCGGGGCTGGACAAGGACGCGAAGGCCGCCCTCGTCGGCGCCCTGATGCGGCGGTTCAAGCTGGAGGGAGAGTCGCGAACGCTCTTCGATATAGCGGCGCGAACGGCCTCCAGCCTGGCGGCTGTCTATGCCCGCGAACGAAAGGCGCTCATCCTCCCGGAGCCGTAAGGTGGGTGAACGCACGAGCCTGTCCCAGTATCGCTCGATGTGGCTCTTTGCGATGTTCGATCTGCCGGTGGACAGCCAGCGGGCGCGGCGGAACTACGCCCGGTTTCGCAAGGCCCTGCTGGCCGAGGGCTTCACGATGCTCCAGTTTTCCGTCTATGCGCGGTTCTGCGGGAGCGAGGAAGCAGCGGCGGCCTACCGCAACCGCGTGCGCCGGGCCTTACCGCCGGAAGGAGAGGTGAGGCTCCTTTCGGTCACCGACCACCAGTTCGGCAAGATGCAGGTGTTCCTCGGAAAAACTCGCAAGGCGGCTGAGAAACCGCCTGAGCAACTGCTGCTTTTTTGAGCCCTCAAGACCGGGAAACCCCCGTAACCACAAGGGTTAGCGGGGGCCTCGATTGTACCAGAGCGACGATTCCCGGCCAACTACAGTCAGCGCCGCAGCTCGTCGACGCGTCAACAGATTGTACCAGAGCGACGATTCCCGGCCAACTACAGTTTGGCCGACTATCATTGCTACGACGCGGACATTGTACCAGAGCGACGATTCCCGGCCAACTACAGTCCACTTCGCCGTCAGGATAGCACACCTCTATTGTACCAGAGCGACGATTCCCGGCCAACTACAGTTCTGGCGCGACAACGGGACAAGCTGGGACGATTGTACCAGAGCGACGATTCCCGGCCAACTACAGTCTCAGCGGCCAGAGCTTCGATGCGATCTGATTGTACCAGAGCGACGATTCCCGGCCAACTACAGTCGATCTCGTGCAGACAGCCAGGTTCATCTGATTGTACCAGAGCGACGATTCCCGGCCAACTACAGTTACCGCCCGCGTGCCCCGCAAGGCCCCAAATTGTACCAGAGCGACGATTCCCGGCCAACTACAGTCCTGGTAGTTGAGGCCGAATATACTGAGGCATTGTACCAGAGCGACGATTCCCGGCCAACTACAGTCGCCCCGTAATGGGACCGCCCACACCCGCAATTGTACCAGAGCGACGATTCCCGGCCAACTACAGTGTGCCTTGTCGCCTCGTCTCGTTCCACAAATTGTACCAGAGCGACGATTCCCGGCCAACTACAGTAGGTGCCGGCGGCTGCCACTGGCCGTGTGAATTGTACCAGAGCGACGATTCCCGGCCAACTACAGTCAATCTTGTAGCGGTAGTGAGTTCCCCCGAATTGTACCAGAGCGACGATTCCCGGCCAACTACAGTTGGTTTCCGTCTGGGGTTCGGCCTCGGACGATTGTACCAGAGCGACGATTCCCGGCCAACTACAGTGCTCCTGTTTCAGGGGATACGCTTGCCAGGATTGTACCAGAGCGACGATTCCCGGCCAACTACAGTGTGAAAGTATCAAGGGATATGGGCACGGTCATTGTACCAGAGCGACGATTCCCGGCCAACTACAGTCCTGCGGCGAGCTTTACGCTCTCCGGCCACATTGTACCAGAGCGACGATTCCCGGCCAACTACAGTACATTACACCGGCGCTCCTGTCGGCGGCTATTGTACCAGAGCGACGATTCCCGGCCAACTACAGTAGAAGACCGGAGGGGTCTCATGACCCGAAAATTGTACCAGAGCGACGATTCCCGGCCAACTACAGTGCAACCCCAAGAGGGCTTGCGTATCATGATATTGTACCAGAGCGACGATTCCCGGCCAACTACAGTTGCGTGGTGCTGGTCTGCCGTCACGCCTGTATTGTACCAGAGCGACGATTCCCGGCCAACTACAGTCACCACGCCGGCGGACTGCATCTCGACATGATTGTACCAGAGCGACGATTCCCGGCCAACTACAGTAGGTGTTCGGGGCGCGCAGCGAAGGGGCTGATTGTACCAGAGCGACGATTCCCGGCCAACTACAGTAAGAGGAACACGAAGCGTGGTTGCGGAAGTATTGTACCAGAGCGACGATTCCCGGCCAACTACAGTACATCTACATGCAGACCGCTGGGGCTGGCAATTGTACCAGAGCGACGATTCCCGGCCAACTACAGTCCAGGCCGAGCGGACTCAATCGCGCATGATACTGTACCAGAGCGACGATTCCCGGCCAACTACAGTCCCCTGCTCCAGCGTGATGCTCACCTGGACATTGTACCAGAGCGACGATTCCCGGCCAACTACAGTGATATAGTCAACGCTGTAACGATCTTCAGGATTGTACCAGAGCGACGATTCCCGGCCAACTACAGTCTCTGCTGCGACTTGCAGGCCAGCGATGTGATTGTACCAGAGCGACGATTCCCGGCCAACTACAGTATCCGCAAGCGCCGGCCGCATCTCATCTGCATTGTACCAGAGCGACGATTCCCGGCCAACTACAGTACTATAACACCGCTGGCTACTACAACACAGATTGTACCAGAGCGACGATTCCCGGCCAACTACAGTGAGGGCAGGCACGAGGTCTGCCCCTACATGGTGTACCAGAGGGACGCCTGCCCGGCCAGGGATTCCCGGCCAACTACGCGGATGCCGCTGGCTGCGACTCCGCAGCGGGACGCCTCGGGGTGGCGGGCGTGTAGATTCCCTTCTGGATAGCGAACTCGACCAGGCGAGCATCGAGCAATCGGAACTTCGGCCCGTGGTCTGAGTGCTTGCAGTGGGCCAGCTCGTGGAGCAGCGTTCGAATGATTGCGCTCTCGGAACGAAAGGAACCGTCTTTCTTGCGCAGCCGCACGGTAACGGCCCTGCCGCGGCCCCGGTTTGTCCCAAGGCGCGATTCTGACTCGCTCTCGCTCAGCCGCGCCCACGCCAGCCCGCTAAACTGCGGGCCCCGATGGCTATCGGGGCCAGATTGCGGCCGGGCAAGCCGAAAGGCCGACATGACAGGCCGCAGGCTTTCCTCAACCTGCGCCAGCAGAGCTGCGGCCTTCTCCGCATCAGGATAGGCATAGACCGAGTAGCCGTTGATCTCAATCCGCTCGCGCACCTTGCGCGCCTCGCGCTCCTGCTTTCGCGCCCTGTAGCGCTTATACCAGTCGAGGGCGCGCCTTATGAACCGCAGTTCCTCGTCTTTGCGAAGGTCCGGGGCAAGCCTCAGGATATCGAACCCCCACCGGATGACCAAGCCATTCGCGCGCGGGTAGGCGCGCGTGACCTTGTTGCCCGTGCGCACGAACCTGATATCAGTGACCGCTTCGCCTCTCATGCCTTACCTCGACCGACCAACGCAAGCCAAATCTCGCTCGTTTGCCGCGCCGGTCCTTCCTCCCGCCTTCCTCCTTCATCCCCCCGCCCTTTGCCCTGTGCCCTGTGCCCTGCGCCTACAGGTCTTTGCCCTGCACGCCGTTGATGGTCAGGTTGATATCGGGGAAGCCGTCGCCTGCCGGGCGGATGCTCGTCGCCGGAAGATAGCGGGCGCGGCCATCGGCGAAAAGATAGTTTCTGCCACCTCGCCAGTCCCACCATCCGACCTTTACGGCATCGTGGTTCGTCAGCCATTCGGCCACGACAGCTTTCTCCGACGGAAAGGCCACGGCGGTCAAACTCTGCCCGACAGGCGCGAAGGGATTGTCCTGGATCAGGTCAGATTGCCTCATCCGGTTTATCTGCTCAGGCGCGAAGTAAAAGGCGGCGCTGTAGCCGTAAGATGTGCTGTCCCATTTGTTCTGAGCATCCGGGTCGCTTGGGCAGACGAGGATGTGCGCGCCAGCGCCTACAGAGAGGTTCGGGTCCTGCGAGGCATCCGCATCTCGCTGCGCCGGATAAGCGAGATAGAGTTTCAGAGTCCATCTCCACCTGCGCCCCATCCAGAGATACGGATCTCCCGTGTTCGGGAAAAACCCGTCGTGGTCGTCCACATACATGGAAAGCGCCAGCCCTATCTGCCTGAGATTTGAAAGACACAGGCTTTTTCTCGCCTGTTCCCTGGCCTGGGCGAAAACTGGGAAGATCAAAGCCGCGAGAACCGCCATGATGCCCACGACAACCAGAAGCTCGGTGAGGGTGAACCCCGATCGGCCGGAGGGGTTTGGGGCGGCGCTCATAGTGGAGGTCAACCGTCGAACGGCGCTCAATTATAGCACTGCCGCGAGAGGCGCAGGTGTCTCCGCCGCGCATTCGGTAGGGGCATCCGCCGGGTGGCGGAGCGGCTGGCGGACCCGCTGACGGAAGGGGAGGGACCGTCATCTTCGGCCGGCCGGAGCGTGGGTTTCAGTGAATTGCGCAGCAGCCTCGCTGGCGGATGCCCCCACACGCGGTTGCCCAGGCGGTCAGATTGCCTTGCGGTAGGCCACGTCCAGCCGGTATTCGCGCGAGTCGCTCGAAGTCGCGTCCTTGTCGCTGACCAGGCCCTTCAGCGTGAGGAAGTGGTCGGGGTTTATCTCGCGCGAGTATTCGACCCCGACACTTCTTTCCCGCGAATACTGGCCGGAGCTGCTGCGGTCGAGAACGATCATGCCCTCGACCTTTTCGCGGGCGGACAGGCAGCTTCGCAAGCTCAGAAGCGAAGTCATCTTCTCGCCGCCCGTTTGCAGGTCGGTATCCTGCGTCAGTCTCAGGATGCCAGTCCATTTTCTCGCGAAGCGCATGCCGAACTCGCCCGCGCTGCGCCTGACTTCCAGTCCGCCGGCTGGCGGACTCCCCTGCTTGTCCGTGGGCCTTAGCTGTTGGGACAGCTCAAGGTAGGCATTTCTGCCAAGCATTGTCTGGAAGGAGGCGAGATGGCTGTCGCCTGCCTGCCCGGCCAGGGCCTGCCCGGATGCCGAGCCCGCTGCGTCTCTGCCAAAATAGGTTACATGCAGGCCCGCCGAGGCGGGCGACCCTTCGACCGAACTCAGGGCAAGCCAGTCGGCCCTGCGCCTGTAAGCCCATTTATCGGCGTCTGCAAACAGGTTGCTGGCCATTGCCTCCCGCGCCCACGGCTGAAGCGCCGTCCCTGTCCTCCAGGAGGCGGAGACAAATTTCATGCCCGCGTGGGCCAACTGGTCCTGCGCAGCGCCGTTCTGCTCGCCGGATGCCGCCGGGCTGCGCAGCTCGGCCGACTGGACGCCGGCCCAGAGGCTGATAGAAGGCGAGAGTTTTCCCTTTATTGCAGTGACCTGAGTATCTGCGGAGGAACCGTTGACCAGGTCCTTCTCGCCGAGCTTGCGCGCCACCAGCGACCATTTGCTGTTCAGCCTCGCCCCAAGTTCCGCCAGGCTTCTCTCCGCGCGAACGACCTGCTCCTTGCCATCCTTTTTCTCGATGGGGTTCTGATGGAACACGCCGCGCAGGTAGAGGCTGTGCCCCAGCATCGTCTGATAGCCTGCCATGCGGGTGTCCTGTTCCTGCGGCGATGAAACAAATCGCAGCGCGAGCCCGCGCGGCGGCAGGGATGCCCAGGGCGCGCTGGCGCGAACGCCGTAGCGGCCGGCCCCAGTCAAGTAGCCAGAGCCGCTGCTCTCCTGAGCCCAGGCCTCAAGAGCGCGCCCGCGATCGAACACGAGGCTGCCAAAAGAGCGCTGCACCTGGCTGCCCTCGCCGTTCAGCTCTGTCTCAATACCTCCGTCCAGCGAGAATGGCTTGGGCTGTATGTCAAGCCGAACGACACGATGCATACTCTTGGTCGCGCCGCCCTCCTGATGCTGAACAGCTTCGGCCGAGAGGTTCAACCCCTCGATTATCTTCGTGGTCAGCTTGAGACCGCTCTTCGCGCTTTGGTTGTCGGCGCCGGGCTGCCGGACGGCTTCGTAGTTGCCCGTCAGTTGCAGCCTGTCGCCGCGAGAAAGCGAAGCGGCCCATTTCTGCTCTTTGCCCGCTTTTCCATCAGCAGACAGAAGGTTCTTGACCTGGCCCGACAAGGACATCGAGACGGCGCCGCTGCGCTTAGTCTCGAAGCTGACAAGCCGCTCCCCTCCGCCCTCTGCGGTCTTCTTTTGAGATACCTCGGCGCCGAATGAGAGTTTGGCCAGCGCGTAGTTGAGCTTGGCCGAGGTCACCTCCGTGTGCTTCACCGAGCCGCCGCTGTCAGCAGCCACAAGCTGGCGGGCGAGCGAAGCTCTCATGTGCTTGGACAGGTCTTGGGCGAGGGAGAAGGTCCTCGTTGTTGTGCCATCGCCGCTGCCGTTCTGCCTTCGCTGCTCCTGCTCATCGAGAGAGAAAGCGAACTTCGTCGCCGAAGAAAGCTGGAAAGACAGCGAGTGGCTCTGGGTGGTCTTCGTCAGGCCCCTCTCGCTGTGACCAGGCTGGTCGTTTGCGAGCCGGTCGAATCGGGAGGTCAGAGAAAACCCTCTCACAGGCTGGCTCTCCAGGTTCCAGTTGAGCGAGCGCATACCAAGCATGCTGCTCAGCTCTTTCGCCTGGGGGCTGCGAGAGGCAATTTCGGGGAGATCCGCGAATGCGCTGTCAACGCTGGCAAAACTTGCCGCCAGTTTCCACCGGCTTCCCGTCATGGACAGTCTTTGCAGGATAGCCTGGCTCTGCTGGTGCGGCGCACGGTCCTGGCCGTCAGAGAGGCGATGCAGCGACGCGAGCGAGTCAAACGGCGACGGCGCTTCCTGGCGGCTGGACAGCGGATCGGCGAGGCTGAACCGGCGGCTGTAATAAACTGCGCCCGAATAGTCGCTTACGGCGCCGGCGCCAGCGAAAGAGAAAGAGCTCCCATAGAGAATCCTGCCCGGCTGCTGGCCAGCCGTGCCGTTTGCCGGAGGATTGAATAGATAGAAGACAGGAAGCTCAGCAGACCTGGATGGGTCGAATTCGACGCGCCCGAGGCTGAGAGGCGGCAAATTGGAGCCGCCGCCCTCAAGCGCCTGAACGCCGGAGGCCAGGAGCAGCACGGCGGCGGCCCCGATGAACCGGGCCGCCACCCAACACTTTTCGGTTTTGCTGCTCAGCAACATTGTGGAGGCTTCAGCCCTCCTCTACTCAGTCAACCCGGCGCTTGAAAAGCGGCACATTTATGAAGGCCGGCTGGTTCTTCTCGATTTTTATGACCTCATTGGGCATTCGCCGCGTTGTCAGCGGCCTTTTCAGGTCAGCCAATACCTTCTTTGCCAGCTCAACGGCGCGCGACTCAGTAAGTCCCGGAAGGGGCTCAGCGACAGCGGCGGTTTCAGGTTCGGGAGGCTTAGGCGGTGACTCGGGCTGTGACGCTAACGCGGGAGCCCCTCCCGGGACTGTTACAGGAGGTGAGGGCTCGGAAGGCGTGATGGACTCTTGAACATCAGGAGCGCTGGCAGGCTCTATCGAGGGCGGCGCGGTCAGTTTTCTGGCCACGCTGACGACCCCGCTGCTGACGAGCCGGCTGATAGCGCGGGTGCTCTCTGAAATCCTGCGCGGAACTATCGCCGCGCGCACAAACCCTTCTTCACGTCGCTCGGCAACGGGAACAGGCTGCGCTGTCTGGGAAGCGACCGCTGGCGCTGTGGGCTTCGGGACTACTACTCTTTCAGGCTGCGAGATGGGAGGCGCAGAGACGCGAGCAGGCCGCTGGAGCTGAACAGAGAAAGCGATGGCCACGGCTGCGGCCAATCCCGCAAAGGCGGCGGTGGCCACCCAGGCGCGGCGGTGCCGAACGCTCGCCGAAACAGTTTCCACCCGGCGCAGGGCAACCGCTCGGGTCCTGGCAGGCGGCGCAAGCTGCGGAAGGGAAGCGACGGCGGAAACTGTAGCCTGTAGAACCTCGGCCTCAGACCGGCAGGCGGCGCAATCGCTCAGGTGACTTCTCAGAGCAAACCCTTCGGCTGCCGGCAGCGGCTCGTCCATCTCCTGGCTGACCAGTAAGAGCGCTTCCTCACAGGAGATTGGTTTGGGCTCTGCCAGGACAGCCAGCTTCTCGGCCACCTGATGCCTTATGGCTCTGGGAGGCTCAAGCTGCGGCAGCAATTGCAGCAGCCCGAGCGTTTGCCGCATCTCCCTCGCCAGTTTGCGGCACGAGCCGCATTCGGTCAGGTGCCTCTCGAAGTGCTCCGCTTCGTTCTCATCCAGGTGACCGTCCACCTTCGCAGAAAGGGCTTCCTCAAACCGCTTGCAGTCCATCTCTCGCCTCCTCATGGCGTTCGTTCCCGATTGCCACCCCTTTAGACACACCAGGAAGCAAAAAGTCTTGTCCGCAGGTTCCCACACGGGCACAGGCGAACAGCTATGACGTGCTCGACGACCGACTGCTGGTAATCCAGGCAGAAGGGGGGAGGGAGGTCCGCTCCGCCGCCGACTTCGAAGGGAGACGAAGAGAAATCCGGAGTTTTCTGACCGAATTACTTGCCGAGCTTCCGAAGCACAGGCAAGCGCTCGACGCGCGCTTCGAGCGCCGCGCAGAAACAGATGATTACACCCGGCACAGCGTCTCGTATTTCGTCGAGCCGGGGGAGAGAGTCACGGCTTTTCTGTGTGTGCCGCGCAAAGCCTCGCAGCCGATGCCTGCTATCCTGTGTATGCACCAGACGGTGCCCCAGGGCAAGCTGGAGCCGGTAGGGTTGGAAGGCGATCCAACGATGGCCTTTGCCGACCGCTACGCGCGCATGGGATATGCAACCCTCGCCCCTGACTGCAAACTTGCCGGAGAAAGGCAGGTGTGCGGATACCCAGCTTATGACACGCGGCCTTTCCACGTCCTGGAGCCCCAGTGGTCTTACATGGCGAAAATGCTGTGGGACCACATGGGGGCGCTGGATTTCCTCGCGTCGCTTCCCTTCGTTGACTCGGGCCGACTTGGCTGCATCGGACATTCTCTCGGGGCCTACAACGGCTTCTTCCTGGCGGCTTTCGACGAGCGCGTTCAGGCTTGCGTTGCAAGCTGCGGCTTCGTTCCCCTTTCGGCTGACGAGAACCCCCGACGCTGGTGCAGGGACAACTGGTGCGTCCACCTGCCCCGCCTGCGCCCTTACATTGATCGAGGCGAGATCCCATTCGATTTCCACCATGTTTTCAGCCTCGTGGCTCCGAGAGCGCTCTTGCTCATCACCGGACTGGGAGATCACATTTTCCCGAAGACGGAGCACTGCGACGAAAGCTTCAAAAAGGCAATGCGCGTTTACGAATTGCTCGGGGCGCCGGACAGGCTGGCCCATTTCGTTCATGATAAGGGCCACTCGGTCCCGCCGGAGGCCCAGGCGCAGGCCGACGCCTGGCTGAGCCGGTGGCTGAGTGAAGGAGCAGGATAGGAAACGGCAGAATCAAGAAGTGTCGTGCTGTTGATGCGCCCCGGCGCGTCGGCTGACCCTGCGTCGCGGACCATGAGCGCCGAGGGCCCGTAGGAAGCCTCACATGATCGAGGTCAGCGGTCTCACGAAATACTACGCGAGAACCCTCGCTATCGAGGATGTCACCTTCACGGTGAACAAGGGCGAGATTGTGGGTTTTTTGGGCCCTAACGGCGCCGGCAAGACCACGACGATGCGCATAATAACGGGCTACCTGGCGCCCACCTCCGGGAAAGCGCGAGTGGGAGGCTATGATGTCTTCACTCACTCTCGCGAGGCGAGGCGGATGATGGGTTACATGCCTGAGAGCCTGGCTCTCTACAACGACATGCGGGTGCGCGAATACCTCGGCTTCTTCAGCAGTCTCAGGGGGGTTCCGAAGAAGCAGAAGCGCGCGCAGGTTGACCGGGCAATTGAGAGCGCTCACATAACGGAGGAGGCCGACACGATAATCGGCAAGCTGTCGAAGGGCTATCGGCAGCGGGTGGGGCTGGCCCAGGCGATTGTGCACGATCCACGGGTGCTCGTGATGGATGAGCCGACGCTCGGCCTCGATCCTCGCCAGACCTCCGAGACCCGGCAGTTGATAAAGGGGCTGGGCAGCGAGAGGACGGTTATCCTGAGCACGCACATTCTCCCAGAGGTCGAGATGGTATGCGACCGAGTGGTCATCATAGACAAGGGGCGCGTGGTGGCAGTGGATACTGCGGATGAGCTGCGAGCGCGGCTGCGCAAATCCGAAAAGACCCTCGTGCGGATGCGCGATCCGAAAGAGGCAGCAGAGGAGTTGAGCAAGCTGCCCGATGTTATCGCCGTGACGCCGGCGGCAGATATGGAAGGCGCTTATATTGTCGAGTCGCAGTTGGGGCGCAGCGTGGCGGAGCGCGTGGCCGAACTCGTGGTGAATCGCGGATGGGGGCTTCTCGAACTGCGCCCGGTTTCTATGACGCTTGAGGATGTTTTCCTCCAGCTCACGACGCAGGAGCAATAGGGATGAAGAACGCAGGAGTGATAGCCTGGCGGGAGCTGCGCGCATATTTCACTTCGTGGATGGCCTATGTTGTCATGGCGGGGTTCCTGGTCATCTCGGGCTTCATCTTCTATGTGATCCTGGTGGGGCTGAGGGAAGCGCAGATGCGCTGGGTCTTTCACAACATGACGATAACGCTCCTATTCGTGGGCCCGCTTTTGACCATGCGGCTTGTGGCGGAAGAGAAGAAGAGCGGAACTTTCGAGCTGCTCATGACTTCGCCGGTCACAGAGGCGCAGGTTGTTGTCGGGAAGTTTCTGGGCGCGCTGGGTTTGCTGGCCATCATGCTCATCCTCACCTTCGAGTTCCCGATCGTGCTCATGCGATTCGGCGAGCCAGACATGGGGCCGCTGCTCTGCGGTTATGTCGGCTTCCTGCTCGCAGGAGCTTGCTTCCTTGCGTTAGGTGTCCTCGCTTCGGCAATGGCTGACACCCAGGTGGTGGCGGGGTTTATGGGGTTCGGGCTATCTCTCCTCTTCTGGATAATAGGCTGGGCGGCCGACCAGGCCGGGCCCAAGGTTGGAGAAGTGCTCAGATATCTTTCATTCGTCACCCATTTCGAGGATTTCGGCAGGGGAGTCATAGACACAAAGTCTGTCATTTTCTACCTGAGCATAATCGCCTTCTGTCTTTTCGCCGCCATGAGAGTCCTGGAGAGCAGGAGATGGCGATGAGGGGCGGAGAGCACAGAGCACAGGGCACAGGGCACAGAGCACAGGGCACAGGGCACAGGGCACAGAGCGGAGAGCGTGGAGCGTGGAGCGGAGGGGTTTTGAGAGCCGAAGATGACGACGAGAGAAGATGAGGGCGGAAGGCAGCCGCTTGCCAAGCGCTTGTCCGGATGCCTTGCAACGCTCGGCCTGATGGGCCTGTGCGCTGGCGCGGCTGCCTGGGCAGTGCGGGGAAGCTTCGCGGCGCTCGTGTGGATTCCGGCAGCGGCAGGGGCTGCGCTTCTCGCTGCGGCCGCTGCGATACAGCCCAAAGCAGTGATCCGGGCTCTCGCACAGAGGCGCTTCGCCCTCGGAGCGAACACGGCCGTTGTGCTGATACTCTTCGCCGCCCTGCTGGTAATGGTGAATTATGTTGCGGCGCGCAGACACTGGCGTCTTGATTTGACAAGAGCCAAAGTCCACAGCCTGTCTCCGCAGACCCAGAACATCCTTCGGGGCTTGAAGAAGAAGGCCACCGTGATTGGCTTCTATTCCCGAAGGCCGGCGATGACAGGCGACTACGCCTCGATGAAGGACCTGCTGGACGAATACAAGTACTCCTCGCAAAAGCTGGAAGTCCGCATCGTGGATGTTGACAGAGAGCCGGCGGTTGCCGAGGAATTCGGAGTCACGATAGTTCCCACGGTAGTGGTGCGCAGCGGATTGCGAAAAGAGGAGCTTTACACGACCGAGGAACAGGACCTCACCAGCGCGATTCTGAAAGTCTCGAGAAAAGGCAAGAAGCAGATATATTTCCTCGTCGGGCACGGCGAGCACGATCCCAGCGCCTACGGCGACGATTCCTATAGCATGGTTCGCGAGGCTCTCGGGGATTTGAACTACGAGGTAAAGACGCTGAATCTGGCGGCGGAAGGCAAAGTGCCGAGAGACTGCGCAGCGCTCGTGGTGGGCGGCCCGAAGCAGCCTCTGCTCGAACGCGAGGAAACTGTTCTGGGCGACTATCTGAGGCGGGGCGGCAAGGCGCTGCTGCTCATTGACCCCGGCCCGAGCCCCGACCTGTCTTCCATCACCCGCTCGTGGGGCATTGAATCCGAGAGAGGAACCGTGGTGGAGCCAAGCCTGAACATATTTGGAGATGCCGCGTCGGTGGCCGTGCAGAAGTTCGAAGACCACGATGTCGTGCGGCCGTTCACAAGGGGCAGAACCTTCCTCACATTCTTCGTCATGGCGCGAGCGCTCAAGAAAACCGCGGAGACACCGCGGGACATGAGCGTGAGCGAGCTTTTCAAAACAAGCCCGGAGAGCTGGCTTGAATCGAAATTTCTGGGCACGGTGCGGCACGACGTCGGGGAGGAAAGGGGGCCTTTCCTGCTCGGCGCTGCGGTGGCTCCTACGCTGACAGGCGAAGCGGCAAAACGGAAACCGAGGATTGTCGTCATAGGCGATTCGGACTTCGCCTCGGACGAATACGTTAGAAACGCCGGCAACGGGAGTCTATTCCTGAACGCGGTCAATTGGCTCGCCCAGGAGGAGGAACTGATAAGCATACCGCCGCGCAGGGAAGAAGCGCCGCCCATCATTCTCACTTCCGACCAGCAGCGCAAGGTGAAGCTGCTCACAATCTTCTCCATGCCTGTTCTCGTGCTCATCGCGGGCATATGGGTGTGGTCTCGCAGGCGGTAATGCGCAGATGAGCCGGACAGGTGGCTCCCGGTGTCACCCAGACGCGCACGCGCGATGCTCTCACAGAATCGCAGGGGCTGGCCGCCACTTGGGTCGCGGGCGAAGCGGCGCTTCGCCCCTACCTTTTCTTCCGCGACGCCGCAATCGTAGGGGAGCAGCGCCGCTGCTCCCCCCGGAGCCAACACCCAAGGATGCCGCATAGGACAGTGAAGCAGTGCGAAGACGAGAGATGTAGGGGAGCCCCTCAGCGGGCTCCCAGGGCGGCCGCGGAGGGCCGCCCCTACAGGATCCCGACTAACCGTAACGGAGCAGCGCCGCTGCTCCCCCTCGTGCGCTGCCCTCATTCATCCGAAGGCAAGGCGCAGGTTCGGCTCACCATCTTTCTCCTGCTTCTTTGCGCGGTCGTGGCTGGCTATGTGTTCTTTTTCGAGCGCGAGCAGGCGCCAGAAGGAAAAGTCATCCTGACAATATACCCGGAACGAGTCACCCGCATCGAGCTTACCGCCAACCCGCAGTCAAAGCCCATCGTGATAGAGAAGGCGCCCCGCGGATGGAAAATCTCCAGGCCAGTCCAAGCGCGAGCTGATGCAGAGAAAGTTCGCGCGCTGCTCGACAGCGTGAAGAGGCTCGAGTCGCAGCGTCAGTTCGAGGCGAGCGGCAGAAGGCTGCGAAGCTATGGCCTTGGCTCCTCAGAATCGAAACTGGCGATATACACGAGGGACGGCAGGCGCTTCTCTCTCTGCGTCGGCCGCAAGACAACCGACAGGGCGGCAGCCTATGCTCGCTTTCCAGGCGGCTCGACGGTCTTTCTCGTCGGCTCATCGCTCGCCGATGACCTGTCGAAAAGCCCCCAGGACTTCCGCGACCGCAGGGTCATAGCGTTCAACCGGGACAGGGTGTCAAGGATAGTGCTGAAGTATGCAACAACCGAGCTGGAGCTGCGCGCCAGAGGCAGGGAATGGGAGATTCGCAGGCCCGCGAAGGCAGCCGCAGACGAGCAGGCGGTGAACAGTCTCCTGGCGAGTCTCGAGAAGATGGAGGCCGTCGCGTTCGTCGCCGAGCAGCCCAAGGACCTCGCCCAATATGGGCTCGCCGCGCCCGCGCTCTCTCTGAGCCTCTGGCGTAGAGGAGACGGGTCCGCAGGCCAGGTTCAGTTTGGCAGGAAAACCGAGGGAGACGAGGTCTTTGCAAGGCGAGCCGACGAGAAATCTGTTTTCTCGGTGAAGGGAAGCGACTTTCGCGAGGTCGCCAAGGGGTTCGGCGATCTCCGTTCGAAACATGTGATTGCTTTCAACCGCGACGATGTGAGCGCGATAGAGCTGGCTTCCCAGGGCCTTTCGATCACCTGCAAGCGCAGAGGCAAAGACAAATGGCAGATCACGAGTCCGCGCCGGATGGCGGCTGACACCACGAGCGTTGATGACCTGCTTTTCAATCTCTCGGAATTGCGCGCGGAGAGGATTGCGGATACGCCGACAAGCGAGATGCTGCAAGCCCTCTCGCAGCCTCTGGCAACCGTCAGGCTCGAGATGAAGCGAGGAGGGCCGAGGGAGGTCGCTCTGGCCTCGCCGCCCGCACATCCAAAGCTCTACGCCAGAACCGACGCCACCGGCCCAGTTTTCGTCGTGGCCAGCGATATTCTCAAGAGCGCAACCGCAGACCTCTCCCACTGGCGAGACAAGACAGTCTTCCGCGCGAACCGCGAGCGGGTTGTGAGGATTCGACTTGCGAGCAAGCACAGGGAGATTCAGCTTCGCCGCGCGAAAGGCGACAAGTGGACTATCGAGAAGCCCGTGAAGGCGAAAGGGGAGCCTACTCCGCCGAAGGCTACGAAGGCGGACAAGACGAAGGTCGAGGACATGCTCTGGGTTCTGGAAGATGTCCGAGCTGATGAATTTATCGAGGAGCGGCCGAAGGATTTGTCGCGCTACGGTTTGCAGGCGCCTCGGCTGACAGTCGAGGTTCAGCTCGAGGGCGGAAAGACAGACGGCCTGCTTCTTGGCAAGAAGACAGAAAAGGGAGACAGAATCTATATCAAGAGCAAATCCAGGCCCGAGGTCTTCCTGAAAGACAGCTACATACTCGACGAGCTGGACAAGAGAGTGGAAGACCTGAGGTCTTCACACTGATGCGGACCCTGCAGCCGCACCCTTTACGGGCGCGCTGAAAGCGCAGGCATAAAGTCCCTGGGCGAAGCCCCTACGGGATCCCGGCTCCGCCCAGGAGCCGCCACCCCGGCCCCTCGGGCACAGGGGCCTGCGGCTACGGTGTCGCTATTGGGGGAGCAGTCTCGCGGCTGCTATTCTGCCCCACTCCAGTAGTGGGCGGAAGCCCTCCGCATACGACACGCCCGCCTGGAAGCCGCGGAACCGCGCCATGACCATCATGAGGTCCTCTACATTCACTTGGTCGTGGGCCTCGAGCCACTTCGTCTGGCTCTCGTGGCAGGCCAGCATTCGCTGTTTTGTCTCTATCACCCGGGTAATATCCACATACTCGGTGGGCTGGAATCCCACTCCAGCGAGCGTGTCCATCAGATAGATCGGCACGATCTTGAAATGAGCCGGCGATTTCGTCGGGTAATTGGGCAGCGTGGCCGTCATGGAGCATTCTTCGGCAAGTCTGCTCGCCGCACGATGATCTTCCATGTAGTCGTTGGGATCGTGGGCGATGATTAAGTCTGGCTTCGCCTGTCGTATGATCTCCACGAGCTTGTCATGTATCTCGGGGTCGCGCGAGATGCGCACATCGCCTGCCGCCGGCCAGTGCAACTCCGCGCCAATGACTTCGGCGGCTGCGCGAGCTTCTTTCTCTCGCACTGCGGCAATCTCGTCCGGAGGCAAGCTCGTGCTTCCGCAGTCGCCTTTGCCAAGCACAACCATGTGAACCGAGCGGCCCGCCTCTGCATATAAGGCCAGCGTGCCTGCGCAGAGTATCTCGATATCGTCGGGGTGAGCCCCTATCGCCATGATGTTCAAAAAGTGATTCCCTCCTGACCGCGCATGTGCGCCTTTGAGTCGCAGGCGCGCAGCCGGACCCTTCGCGTGCGCGCCGTCTCGCGCAGGCGTAAAGCCTGCGGCTACTGGCGCCCGGGTGCAAAAGTCCGCGTTATGCGAGCCTCCCTGTCATCGCGAGCCCCGAGGAGTCGGGGCGTGGCAATCTCGCCTCCTGGCCGGGCAGGCTGTCAGGCGCGGTTCGGAGATTGCCACGCCCGCCAGTTGGCGGACTCAGAATGACTTTTTGCGGTGCGCTGAGTTCTGCGATGCGCTTTCGGTCACGCCATGTGCACAACCACGTCGTCGGCCACGCCGCCGAGAAGAGTGTATGTCGTCGGCGCAGTCTGGAGTATGGAGCCGGGCACATAGGTGTTGACAGGGCCGTGAGCCGCGAGCCTCGCGATGAACCTCTGCCAGCTCACGCCTCCCCCCAGATAGCCGTCGAGCCAGAAGCTGCGGTCGCGGGCGCCGAGGATTTCGGCCGGGCCGATGGTGTTGGCTTTCGGGGGAACGAGCGACCAATCGCCGGAGAAAGAGTGCAGCGCGTTCTGCATGATGGTCATCGGATGAAGCTCGACGCAGCGCGCCTTCGCTTTCTTATACGCCTCGAGGTCGCCGCCGAACTCGTCTGCGAGGTGCGCCTCCCAGAAGGCGATATGCCCGCACCAGCCAATGCCTCCGTAGCACACATCAGCCCCGCCGGCCTCGCGTATCATATCGCCATAAGAGCGAATGACATCTTCGGTCGGGAAGTGTATCTGGTTGACGGGCGGGCGCAGCTCCTCATCAATCAGCAAGAAGAAACTGTTCCACATTGCTCTCTGGAACGAGGCCTCCCAATCAGCAGGAGCCGTGTGGCCGTTCTCATCCGCGTATTCGTCCATGTTGAACGAGTGAACATGGCGGCAGGGGATGCGAAGGCGATTGATGATAGCGGCGGCAATGGGATACTGCGGCATTGGCCCCACGGGGAATATGCCGACGAAGCGCCTTCCCTCCTCGGCCGCTTTCTGGATGCGCCCGACTATGTCGAGGGCAAAGGCTACATAGAACTCGTTTGCGTCCTCGATTACCCTGATCCGGAATTCCCGCTTCGGGTGGCGGCATATGTCCTGTTTCTTTATGGCCCGCACTCGGTCGCACGCCTGCTTGTCGCGAAAAGGTAGAAACTTTGCCATTTCATACTCAAAAGCCATTTCGCAGTCTCTCCTGCTTGCGCCCCTCCGCCGGCAGGCGGTTGGGGCAAGGTTCACTCGCTCGACTGAAAAGGCCCCAGGGCCACAACCGAGAGAAGCTCCTCCCTGAATAACTCCTTCGCCAGCCTTCTGACATCTTCCCGGTCAGCCCGGTCTATCTCTCCAAGCATTTCGCTCAGGGTGGGGATTCTGCCAAGGGTCAGGAGCGATTCTCCCATATGGTCGGCGCGCATGTATGTGCTTTCCAGGCTGCGCACCAACCCAGCCCTGAGCTGCATCTTGGCGCGCTCAAGTTCCTGGTCGGTGGCGCCCTCTTCCCTGAGCCTGGCAAGCTCATTTCCCACAAGCTCGAGCACGAGGTCCATATTCTTCAGGCTGGTAGCCACGTAAACCCCGAAGAGCCCCGCATCGGTATAAGGTGAACTGTGAGAGTAGATGGAATAGGCCAGGCCGCGCTTCTCGCGCACCTCGTCGTAGAGTCGGGAGCTGGCGCCGACCCCCAGAACAATCTCGGTTATTGAAAGGACGAACTGGTCCCTGTCGCCGTAAGGCAATCCGCCCGTCACGGCGGCGAGGTGGGCTCCATCGGTGCTGTGGTGGAAAAAACGCCTCTGCGGATGCAGCGAGGGAGGCTCAGGGTTCTGAGACCCGCAGGGCAGTTTGTCCCTTGGTTCCAGATTGCGTTCGAGGACTTCCGCGAGCTGCTCGTGGTCCACATCTCCAGCGGCCGTCACGACCAGCCTTTCAGGCGTGTAGAGAGCGTGGAGGTGACGCTCAAGGGCGTCTCTCGACAGCGCGCGGACGGTGTCGGTTGTCCCCAATACACTGCGGCCAAGTGGGTGACCATCCCACACAACATTCGGAAGCAGGTCATGCAGCAGGCTCTCGGGCGTGTCATCCCGGCGATGAATCTCCTCGAGCACCACGTTTTTCTCGACCTCTATTGCCTCGGGCTCCAGCAGGGGATGCTGGATCATGTCGGCCAGAAGCTCCGCTGCCAGAGGCACATGCTCTGCAAGAACGAGACCGAGGAAGCACGTGTGCTCGCGCATTGTGAAGGCGTTCAATTCCCCTCCAACGCCCTCGATGGTCTCGGATATCTGGTGCGCAGTTCTCTTGTGGGTGCCCTTGAAGACAAGGTGCTCAAGCAGATGAGATATGCCCTGCTGTTCTTCTGATTCGTAGCGCGAGCCTGCGCAAAGCCAGAAAGTCACGGCGGCCGACCTGAGATGCTCGACGCGCTCGGTTGCAAGCAAAGCTCCCGTCGAAAGGCGAGAAACTCTGACATCGTCAAATGAAGTGAATTCCATAGGCTGCTCGAGCGCCCGGCAGAATGCGATGACAAGAGTCAGATTGCCGGACCCAAATTATACGAGTGCCAGGAAGAAGGGCGCAAGGCGAGCGGCCTTTTGCCAAATTTCCGTTCGCGTGGCTTGCCGGTTGCCATTGCCGGCCCTTGCCGCCCCCGAGACGCCCATACCGGCGCCGCGCTGGAAAGACAAGCGCTTTGCGGAAGGCAAACAGGCGTCCGGCCTGCGCGGGCGCACAGGTAAGGATTGGGCCGCAGACAGCCGCCAGCCGCGCAGCCGCCGCCTGGCAGGCCGGCAGCGCTACCTTCCCGGAGAAACTTGAAGGCTGCTGGCGTGTCTAATACAGGCGGAAAGCGGTTGACCCTCGCTGCGGGGGCTGATATAATCCGGCGGCCCACATCGGGCACCGGAGTCGGCCAGTGTGAGCCGTTTTGCCTGAACAAGAAGCCCAGGAATCGGAGCAACGAACATGCCCAGAATCGCAGTAATAGGCTACGGACATTGGGGCCCAAATCTTGTTAGGAACTTCGGCCGCGTCGCGGGGTCAAGGGTTTCAGCAATCTGCGACCTGGACCCGGGCAAGCTGGAAAAGGTCAGGGCTCACTCCTCAAATCTTCACCTCACCACAAACTACCTCGAGATACTTGAGAAGCGCTGGGCCGATGCAGTCGCCATTGCGACCTACGCTTCAGCCCACTACGCCATAGCCCGCGACTGCCTCGAGGCTGGCCTGCAAGTTTTTGTGGAAAAGCCGATGTGCATGTCTGAAAGGGAGGCAGAGGAACTCGTGGATCTGGCGCGGGCGCGCAAGCGAACTCTGATGGTGGGTCACCTGCTTAAATACCATCCGGCGATAAGGTATTTGAAGCACTATCTGGATACGGGCAAGCTGGGTGAACCGCTCTATATCTACTCGCATCGGCTCAACCTGGGCGAGGTTCGCAAGGAAGAAAACGCGATGTGGTGCCTTGCGCCGCACGATATCGCCGTGGTAGGCTATCTTCTCGGCCAGCAGCCCTACGAGGTCTGCGCTGTAGGCGAGAGCTATTTGCGCTACCCGATCCACGACGCTGTCTTTCTGACTCTTCGCTATCCCGCCCGGTTGATGGCTCACATCCATGTCAGCTGGCTCGACCCTCACAAGGTCAGGAGAATGACGGTCGTCGGCAGCCGCCAGATGGCGGTTTTCGACGACATGGAGCCGACGGAGAAACTGCGCATCTACGACAAGGGAGTTGATTTCCCCAACGGAGATTACGACAGCCCGGATGCCGCGCTGTCGCTGCGCGTGGGCGACATCTACATACCCAAGCTGGACCACACAGAGCCGCTGTATAAAGAATGCGAGCACTTCGTGGAGTGCATCCGCAGACACCGCGAGCCGGAGTCAAGTGGTAGTGAGGGCCTCGACGTGGTGCGCGTGCTTGAGGCGGCCCAGAAATCGCTGGAAAAGGGCGGCGTGCCCGTGCCGGTGAACGGCGTTGCGCCTCCGCAAGCCGAGCCAGTCGCCCGGCCCACCGGGCTCAACCACATGAACACCCCGAGGGCAGGGAAGCGAAAGAAAGCGCTCAAGAGGCCGGTGGCCGCGGATGCGAGCGAGGCGCGCAGGGAGACCTGAGAAACTCCACGACTTGGCCGGAGCGCCGGGGGATTGACCTTTCCCCGACAACCGGGGAGAACTCAGATGAAACTTCTCGTAGCCGGTGGAGCTGGCTTCATAGGAAGTCACTTCATCCGACATTGCCTCAGGAATTTCCCCCACTGGCAGGTGGTGAACTTCGACAAGCTCACCTACGCGGCCAATCTCGAGAACCTGGCCGATGTGCAGGGAAACCCGCGCTACTCATTCGTGAAAGGCGACATCTGCGACGCCGACCAGGTCGAGCAGGCGCTCAGCGGCTGCCAGGCTGTCGTAAACTTCGCGGCGGAAACTCATGTTGACCGCTCGATACTTGGCGCCGACAGCTTTCTCAGGACAGATGTCTTCGGGGTCTTCGTTCTGCTTGAAGCATGCACAAAGCTGGGCGTCGAGCGATTTCTCCAGGTAAGCACCGACGAGGTGTACGGCCCCATAGAGGAAGGTTGTTTCTCCGAGACTTCTCCGCTGAACCCGCGCAATCCGTACTCGGCGAGCAAAGCGGCCGGCGACCTGCTCGCCCTTTCTTACTGGCACACTCATAGCTTCCCAGTCCTGATAACTCGGGGCTGCAATACTTACGGGGCCAATCAGTATCCCGAAAAGCTCGTTCCCCTCTTCCTCACCAACGCCCTCGAGGACAAGCCCTTGCCTCTCTACGGCGATGGGCTGCAGGTGAGGGAATGGATCTATGTAACTGACCATGCGGAGGCAATAGCTCTTGTTCTTGAGAAAGGCAAGCCGGGAGAAATCTACAACATTGGAACCGGCGAGCGCGTCACGAATCTGGAGATCACGCGGCGGCTTCTCGAGGAGCTAAGAAAGAGCGAAGACCTCATTGCGCACGTGGCCGACAGGCCGGGCCACGACCGCCGTTATGCCATGGAATCGGAAAAGATTCGTTCGCTCGGTTGGGCGCCGAAGCGCTCCTTTGACGAAGGCCTGAAGTTCACCATCGAGTGGTATATCGAGAACAGGCAGTTCTGGGAGAAGATAAAATCTGGCGAGTTCCGGGTCTGGTATGAGAGCCAGTATCGGGAGCGGCTGGAGGCAGCCGAGCGAAAACGAGGCGGCCGCGGAGGCGCATGAGAGGGCGAGGCTGGCGCGCCGTTCGATTCTTCGCCGCGAAGGCGCGGAATCGGCATCGCGAAGCTGACCGAGGCATTCTGACGGCCGGTGTGTCGGACGCTTTCACTTTTCAGCGAGGGCAAGGAGGCAGGGCTGCTGATGGAGGGAACCCGTCGGCTCATGGATGAAGGAACTGTTCCGACATCTCGGCACAAGGTGGTCTCTATGGAGCGGCTGCCTGCTCTACTTGAAAGGGAGCGCTCCCAAGGTCGCAAGATCGCTCTCACGAACGGCTGTTTCGACTTGCTTCACGCTGGCCACGCATACTATCTGGAACAGGCGAAGGCGCTGGGCGATTTCCTCGTTGTGGGAGTAAATAGCGACAGGTCGGTGCGGCAGTTGAACAAGCCGGGGGCGCCCGCGGTCCCGGAGCAGCAGAGGGCTCAGCTCCTGGCGGCGCTGGGCTGCGTTGACGCGGTCGTCATCTTCGATGAGCCCACCGCAGTTGAGCTCATAAGCGCGGTGCGCCCTGATTTCTATGTCAAGGGCGGCGACTACACGATTGACACGATAGTTCAAGAGGAGAGGCGGACAGCAGAAAACCTGGGCGCAAAGGTCATGATCCTGGCGAGGGCGCCGTCGCTTTCAAGCACGGCGCTGAGGGAAAGAGCAAAGCAAGAAAGGGCAGCCCTTCTCGCAAGGATCAAGCGGACAGCCTATCTGGAGGGGGATTTCGTTCTCAGCTCGGGCAAGCGAAGCCGATACTACCTCGACAAATATCTTCTTGAAACAGACCCGGCTCTTCTCGAGGACATCGCAAGCAGCATGGCTGCAATGCTTCCCGAGGCCACAGACAGGCTTGCGGGCGTCGAGCTTGGGGGAGTCGCGCTCGCGGCGGCCGTAGCGCTGAGAACTGGCCTGCCCTTCGTAATAGTCAGGCGCAAAGCGAAAGAGCACGGGACGGCAAAAGAGTTCGAGGGGAAGCTTGAGGCGGGCGACAGGATGGTGCTGATGGAGGATATTGCGACGACCGGGCGCCAGGCTGTCGCGGCGGCTCGCAGGCTGGAGAAGGCGGGCGCAAAGGTCGCGGCGGTTCTGTGCATAGTTGACAGGCAGGAGGGCGCCGCCGAGGCTATAGCCGAGGCCGGATATGATTTCCGCGCGCTGTGCTCTGCTTCTGAACTCGGAATCGTTTCGCAGGGGCAGTAGAGGTAGGCCGTGAAGCCCGGAGAACCGGCCCGGGCCGCCGGGACTGTCAGCCGACCGCGAGCGACCCGCAAGCATCTCACGTCCCCGCGACGCGCAGCAGTCGGACACATCGAATGCCGAAGGGTGGGGGGCGCAATTGTCCTCCTCAATCGCGGCGGGAAAACCCTTGTGGCAATGATGCTCGATACCTACGGCCGCTGGACTTGCCCAAAAGGACAGATAGAGCAGGGGGAGATCGCTGAGGAGGCAGCGATCAGAGAGGCCGAGGAAGAGCTTGGCCTGCGAGGGCTCCGTCTCCTCGGTGGCGCAGGCAGGGGGCGCTATCGGTTCAGGGAGGGAACGAAGGAAATTGCGGCTGTTGTGGATTGGTTCGCCCTGATTGCGCCGACGCCGCAGAGATTCCGCAAGAGCCGCGAGGTCGTGGAAGCCGAGTGGGTGGACCTCGAAGAAGCGGTCCGACGCGCAGGATATTCAAATGTGAGGCTGACGCTCCGGAAGATCGGGCGCCTTTTGCCATTGATGAAGGAGGAGGGCCGGCATATGGAGAAGTGAGGCCGCATCCACGGCCATGCTGACCAGCACCTTCGTCCACACGCCTGGCATAGGTTATACGACTGAGCGCAAGCTGTGGGCCAGCGGGGCGCTGACCTGGAGCGACTGCTTGCAGAAGGCCGATGCCCTGCCTCTCAGCCTGCGCCAGCGCGATTCGCTGACGGTCCACCTCGCCCAGTCAGAAGAATCCCTCAAAGACGGCGATCACAGATTCTTCAGCCGATGGGTTCCGATACGAGAGCATTGGCGCGCATTTCCCGAATTTTCGGAGCAAACGGCCTTTCTCGATATCGAGACGACTGGCCTTGGGTGGGAGGCCGAGGTCACGGTCATCGGCGTAGTCGCAGGGGGGAAGATTCACCAGTTTGTGCGCGGCCAGAACCTCGACGAATTCCCCGAACATATAAACCAGTTCGGCCTGCTGGTTACCTTTTATGGCACATCCTTCGACCTGCCGTTTCTCAAGCGCGAGTTTCCGGGACTGCCGATTGACCAGCTTCATGTTGACCTTTGCTACGCGATGAGGCGGCTGGGATTCACGGGTGGGCTCAAGCGGATTGAGGAGAAACTGGGCCTCGCTCGCTCGGAGCAGACAAAAGGCTTATCGGGCTACGACGCTGTGCTGTTGTGGAAAGAATGGTCCCGACATCGTCGGGACGAGGCGCTCGACCTGCTGCTGCGCTACAATCTCGAGGATGTCAGCCATCTTGAGACCCTGATGCGCTTCGCCTACGAGAGGCTGCGCAGTCAGTCGCTGGAGTCGGCGCTCATGTTTCGGGATTCGGCCCTCGGGGCTCGGGACTCGGGTTTCGTGGTTCGGGACCCGGGGCTCGGCCTTCGGGATTCGCGACAGGCGCATCGGCGCGAGTGATACCACCAGCGCGCCCACGACCGAAGCGAGTGGACGCGAGTCCCGGGCAGCCGAATCGCGAGCAGCCGAGTGCCGAAAGGAGACTGATCCGATGCGACACAGTTGGACGCAGCTCGCGATTGTATGTCTTGCCGTCGCGGCCATGGGTTCTTGCGCGCGGCGGCCTGCGCCTCGCGCACAGCGCCAGGTCTTCATCGTCGGATACGATGCGACGAAAGAAGCCCGCGAGGCCATATTGTCGGCAGGACCTCTGAAGGCCGATGTAATCCAGTATCCGCGCAAGATCGGCGAGATCACCATAAGGACGGTGGCAAGGTATCTCAGGGGCGAGAAGGCGCCGCGGCTGATACCTGTCGAGGTGGGCATAGTTGACCGACAGGCGCTTCTGGGAGAACAGCGGAGACCGGAAAGGAGGCTGGCCGAACCGGCGCCGGCTGAAACGCGAGTTCCTCCGCCCGGTAAGCGGCTGAAGGTGGGCGTTACTCTTCTCACGCGCCAGCACGAATTCTACCAGGACCTGGAAGCCGCCATGCTCGACACGGCCGAACGCGAGGGCCTCGACCTGAAGATACTCTCTTGCGACTTCAGGGTTCAGAAGCAGACAGACCAGGTAGAGGATTTCATAACGAGCAAGGTTTCAGCCATAGTCATATGTCCAGCCGATTCCGAGGCGATAGTCGGCGCAGTGAAGCGCGCCAACCAGGCGGGAGTGCCCGTGTTCACCGCGGACATCACAGCCCATGGAGGCAAGGTGGTCTGTCACATTGCCTCCGACAATGTTCAGGGCGGGCGGCTGGCCGGCGAGTATATGGCGAAGCTCTTGAAGGCAAAGGGGAACATCGTCATCATAACTCACCCTGTCACCACCTCAGTTCAGGATAGGGTGCGTGGGTTCAAGGAAGCCATCTCGAAATATCCGGCGATAAAGATACTCGACGAGCCGACGGGCGAAGGGCAGCGAGCGAAGGCCGCGCAGGTGATGGAGAACATGCTCGAGGCCCACCCCGATCTCGACGCAGTTTTCGCGATAAATGACGACACCGCCCTGGGCGCTCTTTCAGTGCTGAAGAGGATGCAAGGGATAAGGTAGGGGCCGCATGACGACGGCCACATCGCCTGCGCTTCTCTCAATGCGCCGCGTGAGCAAGGAATTTCCCGGCGTCCGCGCCCTGGAGGATGTTAATTTCGAGGTGCTGCCGGGCGAGGCGCACGCCCTGGTGGGCGAGAACGGCGCCGGCAAGTCCACGCTAATGAAGATTCTCTCCGGCGCGCTGCAGAAAGACGCAGGCGAGATTCTTCTCGATGGACAACCCGCCCAGATCACCTCCCCTCACCGAGCGCAGGAGCTGGGCATCGCCATGATCTACCAGGAGTTCAATCTCGTGCCCTACCTCGGCGCGGCCGAGAACATATTCCTCGGCAGGGAGCCCAGGAAGTGGCGGTTCTTCGTGGACTGGAGGAGAATGTATGAATGGTCTGGCGAGGCGCTGGGAAGGCTGGGCGTCGGCCTCGACCTGCGCCAGCCGGTGCGCTCGCTGAGCGTCGCTCAGCGGCAGATGGTCGAGATAGCCAAGGCCCTGTCGGCCAACGCTCGTCTCATCGTCATGGACGAGCCGTCGGCCACCCTGACGGAGCATGAGCTGCAAAGGCTTTTCGAGCTCGTGCGCTCGCTCAAGCAGCAGGGCGTGAGCGTCGTTTATATCTCTCACAGGCTCGAAGAGATTTTCGAAGTCGCCGATAGAGTAACGGTCCTTCGCGATGGAAAACTCATCGGCACTTTCCCCATCGGCCAGGTTGACAGGCAAGACATCATACGCATGATGGTTGGCCGCGAAATCGAGCATCGGATTCCGAAGAAGAAAGCCCCCATCGGCGAGGAGATCCTCAGAGTTGAGGGGCTGTCGGGCGGGCCGGTGAAAGATGTAAACCTGAGCGTCCGGAAGGGAGAGGTAGTAGGGCTCACGGGCCTCGTGGGATCCGGCAGAACAGAACTCGCGCGGCTGATTTTCGGCGCCGACCTCAAGACCTCAGGAACGATATATCTGGATGGAAAACCCGTTGAAATTCGCTCCCCTCGAGAGGCGATAGGGCGCCGCATAGGCTTCGTCACGGAAGACAGGAAAGAGCAGGGGCTGATAGTCGGGCTGCCAGTGCGCGAGAATGTTACGCTCGCAAACCTGGACCTGGTGGCCTTCTGGGGCATCATACGCCGGGACCTGGAGAGGGCTGCGGTGAGGCAGTCAATTGAGGCGCTGCGCATTCGCACCCCGAGCATGGAGCAGCTCGTGCGCAACCTCAGCGGAGGCAACCAGCAGAAAGTGGTTCTTGCGAAATGGCTTTTCACGAGATCAAAGGTCCTTCTTTTCGACGAGCCGACCAGGGGCATTGATGTCGGCGCCAAGGTGGAGATATATCAGCTCATGAACCAACTTGCGGCTCGCGGCGTGGGCATGCTCATGATTACATCGGAACTTCCAGAGGCTCTCGGCATGAGCGACCGGATACTGGTAATGCACGCAGGAAAAGTCGCCGCCGAGTTGAAGCCCGAAGAGGCCAGCCCAGAAAAGATAATGTTCTATGCCACGGGAGGACATTGAGACTGAGGCGACCCGCCCTGCGGGTGGGTCGCTTGCAGTCCGCATCTGGCGCACGCGGCTGTCGCAGTCTCTCATCTATGTCGTCTTCGCGGCAATCTGCCTGATTCTCGCACTTTCCACTCCCGCCTTCTTCACCTCCAGAAACCTGATGAACATTTTGCAGCAGGCTTCATTCTCCGCCATCGTGGCGGTGGGCATGACCTTCGTGATTCTGACCGCCGGCATAGATCTTTCCGTGGGCGGAGTCGTGGCGCTCACGGGAGTTGTTGGAACCATGGCGATGGTGAAGTGGGGCGCGCCTCCAGCTCCGGGGGTCATCATCTCGGTTGCGCTTGGAGCATGCGTGGGGCTTGTGAACGGAGCAGCGGTGACCCGCTTCAACCTGCCCCCTTTCATAGCGACGCTCGCGATGTGGTTCATCGCCGGCAGGGAGGGCGGCGCCGCTTTCCTGCTTACCGACGGCCGGCCTATCTGGAACCTTCCCGAATCTTTTGTTCTCGCTGCGGGAGGGACGATATTCGGGATTCCGGTTTCGGCTCTGGTGATGCTGCTGTGCGTTATAGTCGGACATCTGGTCCTCACCAGGACCTCCTTTGGCCGCAGCGTCTATGCGGTTGGAGGAAATGAGCAGGCGGCCAGGCTTTCAGGAATACCTGTGGACGCGGTCAAGGCTGCGGTTTACATCATATCGGGGGCGCTTGCAGGGCTCAGCAGCATGCTGCTGGCCGCCAGGCTCGAATCGGGCGATCCGAAGAGCGGCGTGGGAATGGAGCTTGACGCCATCGCTGCCGTCGTCATAGGCGGCACCAGCCTTTTCGGCGGGGTCGGCTCGGCTCTGGGCACACTTGTGGGCGCTCTCGTGATGGGTGTAATTGGCAACGGCCTCAACCTCCATGTGGTTGACCCTTTCTGGCAGCCGCTCGTGAAAGGGGCTGTCATACTCCTGGCGGTCTTCATAGACCAGATAACAAAGCGATGAGAAAGCCTGCCACCGCCCGCATCGGCCCGAAGAAGGTCGCAGCTTCCCCTCGCAGAACCAGTGGCAATGCGAAGCCGGGGAGGAAGTCTTGAGAGAGCAATTAGCAGCCCTCTACTCATTGCAGCAGATAGACACGCGATTGGACCAGGCGCGCAAAGAGCTCGCCGGACTTGACTCTGGAGAGCAGCTCCGGGCCGAATGTCAAGACCGCGCGAACGAGCTTCAGGAGGCAAGAAATCGTGTCCGCCGCATGGAAGAGGACCTGCTCGACGCAGAGCTCGAGATGAGCGGCATCGAGAGCAAGAGGCGCGATTACGAGCAGAAGATGTATGGCGGCCTCGTGAGAAATCCGAAAGAGCTTCAGGACATGCAGGAAGAGGTGGAGATGCTGGCCCGCTCAATTGATGCCCTTGAGACCAAAGCTCTGACATTGATGGATGAGCTTGAGAAGCAGCGGGCGGTCTTGAAGGATCTGGAGAAGACAACGAGTGAGTGCGAAGCGCACCTCCGGCAAGTGGAGGAACAGTACAAGCGCGAGAAAGAGCGGCTGGAATCAGAGCTGGTAGAGCTGGGGCAGCGCAGGCAGGTCGGCGTGGAGGGAATACCCGCTGACCTCTTGCGAAAATATGAGGACCTGAGGGCCAGGAAGAGCAACATTGCCATCGTTATGGTGTCGGGCGCCATTTGCCCGGCCTGCCGTGTGACTCTGCCGACTGACACGCTGCGCGACCTTCAGGCCGGGAACCGGCTCCTGTTCTGTGAGAGCTGTGGGCGGATGCTCTTCGCGGAAAGCCCCCCCGACCCTTCAAGCTCTTAAGAGCCTGTAGCAAAACCGGCGACGGGCGGTGTAGGGCGCCCCGAAGTGTCGGGGCGCCGAAATCCCATCACGGCGGGCCTAGGCAGGCCCGCCCTACAGGCCGCGCGGTGCCCACGTCGGGTTTTGAAACAAGCCCTTAAGGCAGCTCGGCCGCGGCTATGATGTGAGCCACCTCGCGGGCCCAGATTTCTATCACCTCGGTTCGCGTCCGCAAGGTTAGGCGCATCGTCTCGTAGTAGTCGAGCTTTCCCACGTATGTAGCCCCCCGTTTCAGACGCACTATGAGAGTCAGCTCGGGCTCTTTCTGGAGGCGCTCGTGCAGGCACTGCCACAGGGCGTCCTGCTTATGGGTGTTGTGGTCGAAAATGAGGCGAGTAGGCGCCCGACGAGTCACCTCTTCTCGCGGACTTGAAGCCATCTGCCTCCCTCCAGAGAACAGCCTACCGCTTGAACTCCAGAAGATGAACCCACAACACCTTAAGGATACAGGAAGTTTGCGAGCGCTTCCATAGCGCGCTTTATATTTTCGAGCGAATTTGCGTATGAGAAGCGCAGGTGCCCCTCGGCGTTGCGGCCGAAGTCAATGCCCGGAGCCAGCGCCACCTTCGCGCCGTGGAGAATTCGGCGCGCAAGAGCCAGGGAGTCGTCGCCAAATCGGCTCGCCTCTGCCAGGACATAGTAGGCGCCCTCTGGATAGCTCTCGACGCCAAATCCCAGTTCGCGGAGGGCTGGCACGATGAATTTCCTTCGCTCATCGAAAGTGAGGCGCATCTTTTCCGCATCCGCGCCGGCCTTTCCCAACGCAGCCACGGCGGCCGCCTGAACAAAAGTATTCGCCGAGATGAAAAGATTCTGCTGAAGCTTCTGCATCGGACGGATGAAATCGGGCGGCGCAATTGCGTATCCAAGCCTCCATCCCCTCATAGCATAGCGCTTTGAGAAGCCATTGACCACAAAGCACCTGTCCGTGAACTCCAGGATGGAGTGCGCGGGAGCCCTGTAAGTCAATCCATGATATATCTCATCTGATATGACCGAGCAATCGAGCGAGGCGATCTCCCTCAAGAATTCCTGCGGAACTACCGCGCCTGTGGGGTTTGCGGGCGAGTTCAGTATTATGGTCTTCACCCGCGCCGACATGTGAGCCCTTATGATGTCGGGCTGCGGCACGAAGGCATCGCCGGCTCTGACCGGGAAGAAGACGGATTCGCCGCCGCAAAACCGAGCGAAAGCCGGGTAGCATGCGTAACCGGGGTCAGAAAGCAGCACCTGGTCGCCCGGCTCAATGAGCGCTCCGAGCACGAGGAGGAGCGCGGGCGAGCTGCCCGACGTAACGATAATGCTGCCGGGGTCAACTTTCACGCCGCAGCGGCCCCGATAATCATCGCTTATCGCCTGGCGCAGCTCCAGTGCGCCCTGGCTGTGAGTGTAGCGGGTGCGGCCAGCCTCCAGCGCCCGCCTTGCCTCATTGACGATGCACTGGGGCGTCGGGAAATCCGGCTCGCCAACCTCGAGGTGGACGATCTCCTCGCCTCTCGCTTCAAGTTCGAGGGCCTCCTCGAGAATATCCATCACGAGGAACGATGCTATGGACTCAGCCCGCCTCGCCACCGGAGGAAACATTGCCTGCACCGCCCGCAGGCTTTACGCCTGCCCTTCCACACCATAAGCCTTCCACGCGATTCCACCTGTGTCCTGGCATGGCGCGCGGCTGTTGGGAGCGACAGCTCTCGCGGGCAGGGCCGGCAGGGTCTCGGGAGGGGAAGAGGCAACAGGGGACAGGCAATCCGCCGGCTGGCGGAGAACAGGGAACAGGGCTTGTCCGCCGAAGTCCGCCGAGAAGTGTGGCGGACGAAGGCGGAAACAGGCAACGGGCAACAGGCAGTAGGGAACAGGGGCGTCTGGCGCTATCCGGAGCTCTCCAGGAATTTCCCCATGCGGCGGAATTTCTGGTAGCGAGACTCGAGAAGTTCCTGCTGCGGCATTGAGGAAAGCTCCTCCAGCTTCGTCACGAGCGCCCGCTTGATTCGGGCGGCCATCTCTGGAAGGTCGCGGTGGGCTCCTCCAAGAGGCTCCGGCAGAACCTCGTCAACGACTCCCAGTTCAAGCGCTTCCTGCGCGCCCAATTTCAGAACCTGCGCAGCCTGCGGCGCTTTTGATGCGTCCATGCCGAAAGTGGAGAGAATAGCGGCGCAGCCCTCAGGAGGAATGACCGAATAGATGCTGTTTTCGAGCATGATTATGCGGTCGCCCACTCCAATCGCGATGGCGCCTCCACTCCCTCCCTCCCCTATTACGACTACCACTATCGGCGCCTGTAGAGCCGACATGGTCGCCATGCTCTCCGCAATCGCTCCCGCGATTCCTCTCGCTTCAGCCTCCTCGCGCGATTCCGCCGCCGGGGTATCAATGATGCAGACAACCGGGCGGCCGAACCTCTCGGCCAGCTTCATGACGCGCACGGCTTTTCTGTAGCCTTGCGGGCCGGCGCTTCCGAAGTTTCGCATCTGCCTCTCTTTCAGGTTTCTGCCTTTCTGGTGCCCTATGAGAGCAACGGGCCTGCCATCGAGCCTGGCCAATCCGGCCACAGTGGCGCGGTCGTCGCCCGAGCAGCGATCGCCGCGAAGCTCCAGGAATTCGTCGAAGACGAGCGGCACATAATCAAGCGTGTATGGCCTCGCAGGATGCCTTGCAAGAAGGACGCGGTCCCACGGCGTCAGCGAGGCATATATCTTCTCCAGCAGCTCGCGGTGCCGCGCGCGAAGCTGCGCGATTTCAGCCGTCCTGTCAATGCCCCTGGAACTGGTGAACTCCTCAAGCTCTGCAATCTCGGCTTCGAGCTCAAGAAGCGGCCTCTCAAATGGAACCGAGCGCGTTATGTCAACTCTCATGGCTCATCATATCTCATGGCTCATCATAAAAGAAGGCGAAGAAGCGCCGTTACGGTCTCCTTCATGTCTCTTCGATGCACTATCATGTCTATCAGGCCATTTTCCAGATGGAACTCGGCCGTCTGGCTTTCAGGATTCACCTTTGTTCTGAGCCCTTGCTCTATGACCCTTCGCCCTGCGAAGCCCACGAGAGCCCCCGGCTCGGCTATGAGAATATCGCCAAGGGAAGCATAGCTGGCATAGACCCCTGCCGTGGTTGGATCGGTGAAAACGCTTATGAAAGGGCAGCGCGCATCATGCAGCCGCTGAGCGCAAGCCGCCGTCTTGGCCATCTGCATGAGCGACAGCAGACCTTCGTGCATTCTGGCTCCGCCAGAGGCGCTAAAGCAGACGAAAGGAAGGCCACGCCGGGCTGCTTCCTCCATTGCCCGGGCCACTTTTTCCCCCACCACAGAGCCCATGCTTCCCATCAGGAACCCGGGCTCTGAGACGCCGAGTATGCTTGGCACTCCGCCGATGGCGCACTCGCCCCAGACGAAGGCTTCGAGCAGCCCCGTCTTTTTCTGGTCGCGGGTCAACCTCTCATCGTATTCGGGGAAGCCAAGAGGATTGGTCGGAGCAAGGTGGGAGTCGCGAGCCTGGAAACTGTTCTCGTCGGCGGTTATGGAGATGCGTCGGGCTGCCGAGAGACGAAAATGATGTGCGCAGCGCCGGCACACCCAGAGGTCGCGCTCCAACTCCTTCTGGTAAAGCATCTCGGAGCAGCGCGGACACTTCTCCCACAATCCGGCGGGAACTTGAGCGAGTTTCTCTCGCGCGGCCCTGTCTCTATCTTCTTGCTGAGACTCCACTTCCTCAAACCAATCTACTGTGCCGAGCCTCAATACACTACCGGGTGGCGGCTCGGCAGGCAAGAGGTGCTTCCCATGAACCTTGACAACCCGACCTGCCTTGGGCTACCTTGACAGCGCCCTGTCGGTGGATAGAGATGTCGCTCGAAGAGAACCGCAAGGCTATAGACGCCATTGACTCAGAGATTCTAACGCTTCTCAACGAGCGAGCCAAACTCGCCAAGAAAATTGCCGAGCAGCGCGGGTATGCTTTCGACCCGGCCCGCGAGCGGCAGATTCTGGACAGGCTGTCGGAGCTCAACACCGGCCCCCTGCCCTCCAGGGCGGTGCGCAACATCTACCACGACGTGCTGGCCTCGATGCGTGCGCTCGTCCGTCCCCCCGTAATATCCTACCTCGGGCCGGAGGGAAGTTTCAACCACCTGGCGGCGCTCCAGCACTTCAGCGACATGGCAGAGTTCATCGCTGCGCAGACGATTGACGATGCTTTCCTGCTGGTGGAAGGCGGCCAGGCAGACTTCGGGGTCGTTCCCATCGAGAATTCCACCGAAGGAGTGGTTCGACCCACGCTCGACAGACTGGCGGAAAGCACTCTCAAGATCTGCGCGGAGCTGCATCTCGACGTGGTTCACAATCTCATGTCGAGGGACACCCTTGAGGCGATAAAGCGCGTCTATTCTGTGCCGCAGGCGCTGAGCCAGTGCCGGACCTGGCTGCGGCAGAATCTTCCCAATGCGGAACTCATAGAGGTGGCCAGCACGGCCAAGGGGGCGCAGATCGCCGCTGAGCAGGAAGGCTCCGCGGCCATAGGCTCGCAGGCGGCGGCGAAGCTTTATGGCTTGAAGATCCTGTGCGAGGCCGTCCAGGATATTCCAGTCAATAGGACGCGCTTTCTGGTGGTGAGCCCGGAAGGCGCGTGTCCGAGCGGCACAGATAAGACCTCGATACTTTTCTCCGTAAAGCATGAGCCGGGAGCGCTTCACAAGGCGCTTTCCGCCCTCAGCTCCGCGCAGATAAACATGACGCTGATCGAATCGAGGCCCACCAAGAAGGCCCCATGGGAATATATCTTCTTCGTCGATTTCCAGGGTCACAAAGATGACCCGCGCGTGGCAGAGGCTCTGAAGAAAATGGAGCGCCGCTGCATCTTTCTGCGGGTCCTCGGATCGTATGGTGAGGCGGACTGAGCTGCGCCTCGCGCCCCGTTTCTCCCTGATCACGCCGAACCGCGAAACTGGCGCCACATCCCACCATGGGTTCCCAGAAGTCGGCCGCTAACGGTGTGACAGCGTGGGAACCGCGCAGAACGTAGGGGCGGAGCGTTGTGGCTGTGCCATAATCGCCATTCCCCTCCCCATCCGCCAGCCGGCGGACGGGGGAGGGTTGGGATGGGGGCAAAACGCATGTGCGTCGGCCAAATCCACCCCCACGTCGAATCCTCCCCCATCAAGGGGGAGGAGCTATCTGGCCCCTCTTGCGTCACTGGCGCCGGCAGACAGGAATTACGAGACAGCCACGTTGGTCCGCCAGCTGGCGGACTCCTCCCTCAATGCCGGTGGCACAGGATGGCATCCTGTGCTCGGCACAGGTTGAAAACCTGTGCCACCACAGCCCTGGGCAGGTGGCGCGTCCACCCTACGTTGGAAGACGCCCGTGCCAATTCATGAATAGCTCCCAGGGCGGCCGCAGAGCCGCCCCTACAGGGCTGGCCGATGGCAGGGCGCAGCGCCGTTTATCACAGGCCTGCCAGCCCGCATTATTCCTCACCCCCGCAGGAGAGGGGCTGGTGGGTGTCGAGAGACTGAGGAGGAGAGCGGGAGCGTTGGCCGTCCGGGGAAGCGCTTCGCGGTTACAGAGTGCTGCACGGAAGGCGAGCAGCAGCCTGTATTGCCCATGGCCGCGCACCGCACCGCCCGCAGCTATTGTAGCCGCAACCTTCAGGTTGCGAGGGCAGCGGGAGCCCGCGCAGGCTGAAGCCTGCGGCTACGACATCTCGCCGCGACCCTCGTGAATAATGCCGGTTAACGGTGTGCAGGGATCGTAACGCACGAGGGCGGGTGAGCGGGTCGCCTGTGCTGATGTGTTCGCCTCGCGCTTGGCTTGGCTGCGCTGCTGGCCGTGGCTTCAAGCCTTGCGCCCCCGCCTGTGCGGGGCCCGGGAGAGGTCTTTCAGGCCGTCCCAGCCTGCGGCCTGGTAGCGCTTTATGAACTTGTAACCCGTCACGCGGCTGATGCCAAAGCGGCGGCAGAGCTCCGACACCGTCCACCTGTCCTGCAGCCACATGAGGATGAACTCCTTCCGCTCTCCTAAGACAGATTTCTTTCTCCAGGGCACCTTGAAACCTCCGCCATGGTCGCGCTTTCACGCTTCAAACAGCCACAAGGGCCTATGTTACAGCCTGTTGCCTTTTGCGCGCCGGCCGCTTCCTCGCTTCACCGATCGAAAATGTCAAATCCCAGATTCCAGATCCAAGACTCGAAATCCGAAATCGCCCCTGTTCCCTGTTCCGCCTTCATCCCCTCGCTCCGCTCAGGGCAGGCCCTACGCCTTCATGCTTCCCAGGAGCTCCTTGAACTTGTCTGAGCGAATGAAGGCAGCGGCTTCTCTGAGACGCGAGAAGAGGTCTGCCCTCTCCCTCATATATTCGCCGAGTTTGAAGTGAGTCGCCAGCTCTTCCTCCATGGGGTGCGAGAGGTCGGTGCGCGCCAGATGCTGCTCCACCTCCTTCATTGTGAGCGGCTGGTCCGGCTCAGAGGATATGGCCTGCTTGAGGGCGGCCTGAGAGAACAGCTTCAGATCAGGAAACAGCGCAAGCGCGAACCGGTCGGCTGTAAACTCGGCGTAAAGCATCCAGCGCCGCAGCACAAGAGCGAGCATGAAGGCGGGGAATCCGCCGATGCGCACGAGGGGTTTCGCGACAGCCATTCTGCGAACGAGCCCCAGCAAACGAGGATGGCCAGCCCGGATGTGACCGACCTCCCGGGCGAGGAGCAGAGAAATCTCCTGCTCTGACAGGCACTCCCGCAGCCGGGCAGGCACGAGTATTGTGCGGCCTATTGTCTGGATGCTGCCGGCGACAGAGCTGACCCTGGTCCGGCCCGGTGCGCGCTGCGGCATTTTGGCCTCTATGCGCCCAAGCTGACCCACGAGCCTGGCTGCCCAGGCTCTCTCCTGCGCTTCGGCTGCCCGTGCAGGGGCGTGTTCCTTCAACTCGACCGAATCGCCGGCTGGCCCGAAAGCCACAAAGCACAGCAGCGCCCAAATCACAACCCCCGCCGCAGCCCTCAGATGCCCCGGCGTGATGGCCACGAGCAGAACGAGCAGCCCCAGCACGCCGGCAGTGATCCCAAGCCCCGCCCTGCGCTCTCGCACATCAAGCGGATGCCGGAAGTCCGGAGCCCGAACTGAGCGGGCCTTCTCAGGCCTCTTTATCTTTACCCTCATCTTGCCCTTCGTCGTTTGGCAGCCTCAGCGCCCGTATTCGCTCGATGCGGTTCTGGTTCACCGCCTCCACGGTGAAAAGCATATTTCCAGCGCGCACCCGCTCGCCCACGTTCGGCATTCGGCCAAGTTGAGCGAGCAGGAAACCCGCGATGCTGTCGTAACCGCCCTCCGCAAGCTCCACTTGAAATTCCTGCTCCACCTTGTCCACAGCCGTCCGAGCATCGAGCACAGCGGAGTTCTCGTCAATGCGAATGATGTCGGGCTGCTCGCCGGTATCGTATTCGTCCATAATGTCGCCGACTACCTGCTCCAGCAGGCCCTCGATAGTGACCAGGCCGGCCGTGCCGCCGTGCTCGTCGAGCACTATCGCCATATGGACCCGGCGCACCTGCATCTCGCGGAGAAGCTCCGCGACATTCTTGCTCTCAGGCACGAAGTATGGCGCCCGAGCGACCTCGCGCAAGCAGGTGTCAGCTTCGCCGGAGCTCACATGGACAGCCAGGTCCTTGATATAGACGACGCCGGTTATATTGTCCACGCTGTCCTTGTAAATTGGTATGCGCGAATGGCCGTGCTGCTGGCTGAGCGACACGGCTTCCGATATGCCGGCAGATTCGGGCAGACAGTTCATATCGGTCCTGGGCACCATAAGCTCGTGCGCCGCCTTATTCGCCAGCTCGATGACGCCGTGAATCATTACCTTCTCTTCGGCCGCGACTTCGCCTTCCGCCTCCGAGACTGCAACCAGTTCTTTCAACTCCTCGTCAGAGAAGCTCGGGACCTGGGCCTCGACATGCCCTCCAAGCACAGGCACAACGATGCTTCGCAGCAAGGCCCGGCTAATCCTCGTCAGGCCGCTCGTCACGGGCATTAGCGCGCGATGAAGCAGAGCCACGACGCCTGCGGTGCGGACCGCGGTATCTTCAGGTCGGCGCACCGCGAGTGTCTTCGGGGTTATCTCCCCCAGGAGCAATATCGCCACCAGAGATATAGCCGCTGCGAGCGGGAGAAACTCTTCGTTCCAGGTAAGCGCCAGATCCGCAACCAGCGCCGAAATGACAATCATGGAGAAGTTCAGACAGATGATGAGGGTTCCAAGAACCTCCTGCCTGTTCTGAAGAAGAGCCCCGGCCAGGCGAGCCCTGTTGTCCCTGTCTTCCATTGCCCTCAGCCGCACCGGATTTGACGTCACAAGGGCAGCTTCAGAAAGTGAAGACAGAAACAGCATCGCCAGAGATATGGCGAGCAGGAGCGCCTCTATGAGGATGCGCGCCATTATGAAGCGCCTTCTTCGCCAGAAGCATCTGAGGTTTCCACGCGGACGCGCGTGACGCGGCGCCCCTCGACTGCATCCACTGCAACCCGAATTCCATCTATCGTTATCTGGGCGCCTCGCTGGGGGCTGCGCCCCAACCTGTCATAGACCAGGCCGGCAAGGGTAGCATAGTCGCCGCCGGGCAGCTCGCGCTCAATCCGGCGGCTGGCCTCCTCCAGGCTCAGCCTTCCGTCGAGAAGCCAAACCCCGGGCCCCACCTTTACGGCCGGCCGCGCAACTGCATCGGATTCGTCGTATATCTCGCCAACTATTTCCTCCAGCAGGTCCTCCATCGTAATGAGACCGCGCAGCGATCCGTCTTCGCCGGCCACAAGGACCATCCATTCCTTTCGGCGCCGAAGCTCCCTCATCAACTCGCTTATTCGCTTCGTGTGGGGCGCCTTGAACGCTGGACGCATGACTTCCTGCACGGTGCGCTGCGGGCCCTGGGACAGCAGCAACGGCAGCAGGTCCTTCACGTTGACGATGCCCACAATCCTGTCCGGATCCGCATCGTAAACCGGCAGCCTTGAGAAATGGTGCTGCGAGGCCAGAGCAAGAGCGCTCGAAAGCGCGGCGCTCTTCTCCACAGCGATGATATCTTGTTTCGGAATCAACACCTCCCCTGCCACCTTGTCGCCGAATTCGAATATGCTCTGGATTATCTCTTTCTCTTCCTCCTCGAGCGTGCCGCGCTCGGCCTCCATCTCGACGACTGCGCGCACGTCCTCTTCGGTGACCAGCGGTTCCTGCTCACGGGCGCGGCCTGCAACGAGCCGAACGATTAGCTGCGCCACCGCGGTCAGTAAGGCCGTGGGCCATCGAAGAAGAGCTGCCACAAGCCGCACTGGCCTGGCTGCCAGTAGGGCAGCGCGGTCCGGATTTGCGGAGGCGTATAAGATGGGCGTGACTTCTGCGAACAGAAGGACAACTGCCGAGAGGCCCACGATGGCCAGCGCAGGACCCCAGAGGTGACCCAGACGAGTTATCGCCCATCTGGATGCGACGGTCTCAGCGGTATAGTTGAGCGTCGTGATGGTGACGAGAATACTGGTGAGAAAGGCGGCCGGACTTTCGAGAAGATGCTGCACAATGCGGACTGAGCGCGAACCCTTCTCTGCGAGCTGGCGCAGCTTGTAGCGGCCCATTCCCAGAAAGCCAACTTCCGCCGCAGAGAAGAAACCCGACCAGAATAGGAGAAGGGATACAGCGGCTAAAGCCGTCCAGTCTTCTGATGTCATATCAAAGAGTCACCCGCCCCGAGAAGCAATTCTTGGCCCGGCCCATCATGGCAGGAACTGGAACAACGCCACGGCCAGCAGAAGTGCCACCGCGGCGCCCAGAGTCACCTCCCCGAATGAATGGATTTCTGCCTGAATGCGGCTCTGGCAAACAAGAAGCGCGAGAAGCGCCGCGAGAATCACACTCATGAAGCTGCCCCCCGAGTAATAGACAGAAGCCACGAGAAAGGCAGCCATGGCGCTGTGCATGCTCAGGACGCCGCCCCGCGTCAGACTGCCCTTCTTGGCCCTCAGTTTCACCATCATTATCACGGTCGCCAGCACGATGAGGCCCACCACGATTATGCGCACCGGGTCGGCCACAGGCTCATGGTGGGCATCGAGCAGAGCCCGAATCCTGCCCGGCCTCAGCAGCACGATGCCGCCAATTGCAGCAGCCACCAGACACGAAACCAGCACAGCGCCGCCGGCGACATCCTTAGCTGTCCTCGCTTGCGGGTGAAAAGACTGCGAGGCGACATTCACAGCTTCCTCCAGAGCTGTGTTCATGAATTCGGCTGTCAGCATGAGGCCGACGGCGAAGATAAGGAGAAGCATTTCCACTCGGCTTGCTCCGGACAGCACTCCAAGCATCAAGGCGACGGCGCCGATAAGGATCTGGAGGCGAATGTGGGGCTGGGTATCCAGAACGTGCCTGGAACCCCGGAAGGCATTTCTGAAGCTCTCGGTCAGACTTCTGCTTCTCATGAACCACCGTGGAAACTGCGCAGGATGTATCGGGCCCTGCGCATCATCTTCCGCCTTTCGGCCTCTGAATCGTCTCTCCAGCCCAAAAGGTGCAGGACGCCGTGAACTGCCAGAAGGCAGGCCTCCTCCTCTGTGCTCCAGTGAGCGCGCCGAGCCTGGCGCTGAGCTGCTTCAAGCGAGACCACAACATCTCCCAGAAGACCGTTCCCGGGCGCCAGTTCCCCTTCGACCTGGGAAAATGCCAGAACGTCGGTAGGCCCCTGGCGGCCGAGGTATTGGCCGCTCATCTGAGATACGACCTCGTCGTCAGCAAGCAGGATGGACACCTCGCAGTCTGCGGCTCCCTCAAGCCGAAGCGCCGCCTGAACTGCCCGCCTGACCGCCCGACTGTTCACTCGCACCCGCCCTGTCTGTCTCACTGCCACTCGCACTTACAGCCGCTTCCTCCCGCTGCTGAGGATACTCCACCCTCTGGTGGAAAACCATGTTGTTCAGTATGCTCACGAAAGTCTGTTCGACCTCATCCACATCTTTGAGCGTAAGAGGACATTCGCTGAGCTGGCCGTCGGATAGCCGTGCCTGCGTTATGCCCCGGACAGTTGACTGAACCTTCTCGGGTGTCTTATCGGGCAGGGCCCAGACCGCCCCCAGGGATGCGTCGGCCAGCATTACAATCGCCGCCTCCTTTGTCGAGGGCTTAGGGCCAGGATAGCGGAAACCCTCCTCCGCGACTTGCTCAGCGCCTTCTCTCGACTGCGCCTCCTGGTAAAAGAAGCTGACCAGGCTTGTGCCGTGATGCTGCTCGATTATTTCGCGCAGCTCCCCAGGCAGGTGGTATTCCTGGGCGAGCTCTAATCCGTCCTTGACGTGCGAGGCGATTGTGAGGCTGGACAGCGATGGAGAGAGCTGGGCGTGGACATTTTCCACTCCCAGAATAGCCTGGTTTTCGCAAAACAGATAGGGACGGCGCAGCTTGCCTACATCATGGTAGTAAGCGCCAACTCGCGCCAGCGGACCATTCGCTCCCACCTGTTCCGCAGCCGCCTCGGCCAATGTCGCGACGAGAAGGCTGTCGGCGTGAGTGCCAGGCGCCTCTGTCAGCAATCGCCGAAGAAGCGGATGTCGCGGATTGGCCAGCTCGAGCAGGCGCATATGAGTCAGCACGTCGAACGGACGCTGGAGTAAACTGATGCCCCCCACGGCAAGCACTGGAGCCCCGAAGCCTTGTATGACCGAAAACGAGAGGTCTTTGCCTATCGAGGCAAGCGGCGCTTGACTCAGCCACCCCGCAGCAGCCGCGAGCGCAGCGTTGACACCGGCAACGACCATGCCTGCGCCAAGCAGATGAGAGGGAGGCCAGATGTGCCCAACCATGCATACCCCCGCCAAGGCGCTGCCCATCGTAGTGAGAGCCGGTCCGAGCTCGAAGTTTCCCATGACTCCCACCAGGCTGCCCTGAACTATTGCCGTCAGCACAGCCAGAGGCTGGCTCAGAAGACTGCCTACCATCATGCACGACGCCGTTGCGGTCAGAAGGCTCAACTGCTGTGGCTGAAGCCCCTTGATGTTGATGATGGCCAGTGCGGCGACCGGAAATATGAGCAGCAGCGAGAACAGAGACAGGCGCTTCAGGTCGTTGTAAACCTGCTGGTCGAAGCGCATCAAATAGACCCAGACGAGCAGGGCCGCCAGAGCCCCTGTGAGGAATATGGCTGCCGTGGAGCTTGCGGAGGGCCGGTGGCGCAATAGACCGAGTTCTCTCATGACCCCTATCTGCTGCTGATTGACTATCTCGCCCTCCTTCACTATCACCTCGCCCGCCAGAATCGTTTTCTCCACAGGCCTGACCTTCTGAACAGCCGTCTTTCTCTTTGCTGCGGTCGCGACAGCATCGAATGAACAGTTCGGCCGAAGCGCGCCGCTAGCCAGCTCCCCAACGACAGCTCGCGCCATGGGCGGCAGAGGGAGGGAACTCGCCTCGGATTCCACAACATGTTTCGCCTGGCGAAGGTCGTCTGGGTCCCCCTCCCTTATTTCCGGCGACATGGCCAGACGCAGGACAAGGCGAGCGTATCGGGCCACCCGCTCAAGTGTTGATGGCTGCTGCTTGCTGACCCAGCGGGCGGCTTCAGCCGACAGGATGCCCGACGCTTTCTCTGGCCCGAGAAGGCGCGTCAACGATTCGTCCAGCGACTTCTGCGCTTCGGCAACGGCAGAAGAGTCGAGAGTATATATGAGCGGTATTCTCTGGGCTGCGCGCTGTTGCAGGGCCTCGGTCGCCTCGCGGTCAATGTAGTTTGTCGTCTCGGGGGCGCGGACCGCGCGAGGGCTCCTCTGGCCTGCCACGATCGAGACCTGGCCCGAAAAAGACATGAACGCAACGGTCCCCGCCGAAAGGGTCGCAGCTACAGCCACACCCATGGCCGGCCTGGCGAACCTCGCGACTCTGCCCGCAAGGACGGACAGGCCGTCGAGGGCGGCTCGCCTGACAATCTTCACGCGCCTCCCTCCACCGGAGGGGCCCCAGCAGGCCGCCGAGGCTCGTTCCTGTTCTTCTCCTCCGCCTTCTCGTAAGCCCTGATGATTCTGCGCACAAGCTCGTGGCGCACGACGTCGCTGTCCGAGAAATGGATGAAGCTCAACATGCCCGCATCCACCAAAATCTCGCGCGCGTGGTTGAGGCCCGACACCTGCCCGCCGGGCAGGTCAATCTGCGTGATGTCGCCTGTCACAACGGCCTTCGAGCCGAAGCCGAGCCGAGTGAGGAACATCTTCATCTGCTCGCGCGTTGTGTTTTGCGCCTCGTCGAGAATGATGAAAGAGTCATTGAGGGTCCGGCCGCGCATGAAGGCGAGAGGGGCCACCTCAACAACGCTTCGCTCCAGAAGCCTTTGAAGTTTGTCGTGGTCAAGAAGGTCGTAAAGGGCGTCGAACAGGGGTCTTAAGTATGGGTCAATCTTTGCCTGCAAATCTCCTGGCAGGAAACCCAGCTTCTCTCCTGCTTCAACAGCGGGGCGAGTGAGAATTATCCGGGCGACCTCTTTTCTCTGTAGAGCCGCGATGGCGCAAGCCACCGCAAGATATGTCTTGCCGGTTCCGGCGGGGCCTATGGCGAACACGAGGTCATGCTGCCGGATCGCCTCCACATACTTTCCCTGCGTGGGCGTGCGCGCGCGCACTGGCTTGCCGCGGTCGCTTACAAGAACTACCTCGGAAGCTTCGACAGGGGGTTTACCTCGAGCCAGCCTGCTGGCGATGGAGCGCACATCGTCAGCGGATAAGTGCTGACCGTGGCGCACAAGGCGAGCAAGCTCGTTTACAAGCCTGCCCGTGTTGCCGACAGCGGCCGAGTCGCCGCGAATGATGAGCTCGTTTCCCCGGGCGACTATTCGCGCCCCCAGCACCTCCTCCATGACTCGCAGATTCTCGTCGCGGTGGCCCAGCAGTGAGGCAGCTTCCTCATTATCTGCCAGAACCACCGTCAGTTCTGAAGCTGTGTCTTCCAAGCGCTGATCCCCTCAGGCCGAGACCGCGAGTCCAAGAGCCCAGCAAACCAGGTGGGACAGCGAAGCCATATGAAAAATTACGGCCTGGTGAAAGAGACCTTTGGCCAAAGGGTCTCTCCGCCCGACCGCATTGTTGTCTTTCACTGCTGTTGTTGGGCTGCTCGGCGCCTTCGCCTCTCTGACGCTGCTTCCTGCCTGCGCCGACGGTCGCTCGGCTTCTCGTAGCGCTCGTGGCGCCTCGCCTCCTCGAATACCCCGGCGTTTTGCATTATGCGCTTGAATCGCTTCAAAGCGCTCTCCAGCGACTCGTTTTCTCTGATTTCCACGAATGCCAACTCCAGCGTTTCCCTTTCCCTGCCGGACTAACCAGTTTCCTGACATTATATACCTCCCGCCAAGACTTGTCAAAAGCTCTCTCGGCGCCGGGACGCATACTTCAGACCGCAAGGGACGCAGGCCCCCACATTTAGTAGCCGCCCTGGCTCTGACCTACCGTATCTCGTGTCTCGGAGCGAGTACAAAGCGGCCTCGCGGCGCACCGGGACCCACCGCGCACCGCGAACAGGAGCGCCGCTGAGCCCGCAGAGCACATAGATGCGCAAAGCCAGCCAAGGGCCTGGTCAGGAACCGTCGGCCAGCTCCAATGGCCAGCCAGTGAGGCCCGTTTGAGAGTCAATAGGTGAGCCCTGATGTCGGAGAATTTCAGCGCTAGCTGTGCTATCTTGACACATTTGGCAGTGGCGAGACCGCCCTCGAAGAGGACTCAGGCATGGTCTTGACCAGCTTGCTTCAGCGAAAGCAGGAAGGGCATCAGGGCCCTCATGTCGGCCGTCATCGGCTCGCCCGCCTGCTCGGGGCAGAAGATCTGCGCCGGGCTGCGGTAGGCAAGAGCCGAATGGCGCCGATTGAAGTCATACTCGTGCACGTAGGCCCACAGGGCCTGCCGCCCGCCGTCAAGGGAATTGATTGGCACCCGCATCAGGAACTCCTCTTCCAGCGTCAGCCAGAAACGCTCGATCTTGCCGTTCGTCTCCGGGGTTCTGAGCTTGATGGGCATATGCTCGATCCCCAACTCCCCCAGGCGCTTCAGGAAGCGGCTCGGGCCAGGGTTACGCCCGACGCCGAGAAACTCGCTGCCGTTGTCGCTCATCAGTTGCCGCGGCGCACCCCACTTCGCCACCGCCTCTTCCAGCAGAGCGACGCACGTCTTCATGCGCTTGTTCGTCTCCAGGGTCGCCGCTACGCAGAACCGCGAGCAGTCGTCCAGGATAGCAATCCCATACGTCGAGCCTATCCCAGGAAGATGCATCGGCCCTTTCACATCCATATGCCAAAGATCGTTGGGCCGCTCCCGCTGATAGCGGAAGCCCGCTTTGCGGCTGCGGCGCGTCAGGGGGACTGTCATGCCTCGCCTCTTCAATACGCCCCGGACCGCAGTATGGGTGACCGGTCCCAGCCCAACATGCTTCAATTCCTCGGCGATGCGCTGCATCCCCCAGCCGGTGCGCAGCCGGATCGCCAGAATCGCCCCTTCCAGCCAGTCGGGCGTCTGCCGCGGCGACCTGCACGGTCGGCGGGAGCGCGGGATCAGACCCTGCAAGCCAGCCTCGCGGTAGCGCCCCTTCCAGCGCCACAGCGTCCGCGGCGAGATGCCGAACTCCTGGCAGACTTTGGCCACGGCGATGGCAGGATTGGCCGCCCGGCATTCCTCGTAGCGCCTCATACAGCGGGCGCGCCGCCGAAGTTCCTGTACCCACGGAACACCCTTGCGTTCTGGACGCCACCGAGGGCTCTGTACCGTCAGGAGCGCAAAATTGGGAACCGCTCCTTGCCGCCGTGCCTTCCACAGTCGCTTCTTCTTCGAATCCAAAGCCCGACCTCCCTCGAAGATTCCAACCTCTCACTCTTCTTCGAGGAAGGCCCCGGATCACTGCCATATGTATCAAGACAACACAGCTAGCGCATAAGTCAGCATTATAGCCTGGCGATGCCACCATGTGGGCGGCGATAGGCGTTGACGGTCATTGCGAGGCCCGCCAGCTGTTTGGCGGGCCGTGGCAATCTCCAAACCGCGCCTGAAAGCCTGCCCGCCGGCCAGCAGGCCAGGGGATGAGATCGCCACGCCCCGACGAGTCGGGGCTCGCGATGACAAGTGGTGCTGACATAGCGCGGACTTTTGCAAGGAAGCGCTGGCCCCAGTCCCTCCTGTGTCCGGGAACTTGCGTGGAAGCTCTGGCGCTGCGAGGGATCAAGGCCGTGCGTCTGCGGCCGCGCAAGGGTTCAAGGCATGGCGGCCTCTTCGCGGGCGGTTGCCGGCTCCGCAATGACGCCGGCCATGGGTCTTCCCGAGCCGAGGACAACATCAACGGTTTTGGGATAGGCGCCAAGATTTCTGAACGAAATGAGCCGCAGAAGGGAATAACCTAAATGGAGGGTCTTTGGGTGGCGGCTCCTCGCCCGTGGGAGACGGAATATGGCAAGAGCGTCCAGACTGGCGGGGGTCAAGAGCGCGGTGCTCATCCAGGCCTTCGCGCTGTGGATGTGTGCGGCGCCCATTCTGGCAGCACCCACCTCCTCGCCAAGCTCGGGGCAGGCCAGCATTGGCTACACGCATCCGAAAGTGGCTGGCGTTTGGGCCCATGTCGTAACAGTCAACCTCAACGACCCTGCGGTTCGGATTGAAGTTGTGCTGGCTGCTGGGGGGCCAGGAACATCCGAGAAATTTTCATCCATTGTCCGCCGCACCACGCCTCAGGCTGCGCTGACCGGGACATATTTCAACCTGCGAACTTTCGTGCCCGTGGGAGACCTTGTGTCAGAAGGACGGCCCGTGTTCACTGGCAGGGTTGGAAATGCGCTGGCGGTGGCACCCGGGAACAGAGTGACCATAATTCACGGCAAGTGCCAAGGCGCACCTGAATGGAAGGGCTATGAGGCAGTCTTGGGGGGCGGGCCCACGCTTGTGAGGTCGGGGGCAATCTCGGTAAACCCATCTGCCCAGGGATTCCGCGATGGCGGTCACTACAGGCCCAGGCCCCGGACGGCCGTGGGCTTAAGGGCGAACAACAAGCTCCTGATGGTGGCCGTGACGCGGCCCGTGACGCTTTCGCGTCTTGCGCGTTTAATGAAGGCCCTGGGGGCAGTCGACGCCCTGGCCCTTGATGGGGGCACATCCGCAGCGCTGTATTACAAGGGAAAGACCATTGTGAGGCCCGGGCGATCGCTGACCAACATTCTCGCAGTTTACAGCGAGTCTCGACGACCAATCCAAATCGCTCGCGTCCGCCCTTCGGAACAGCCGCAGCCGATTTGCTATTTTGAAGGCGCCGAGCCCGCAGATTTCCTCTAAGGGTAAAGACCTCGCGTCTTGTTAGCCTCCGCTACCCTGCTGACGGCGAGTATGTAGCCTGCCATGCGAAAGTCCGTCTTGTAGGAACTTGCGGTCTCGCAGACGGCCTGGAAACTCGAGGTGAGAACCTGCTTGAGCCTTGTATTGACTTCTTCTTCTGACCAGTACCAGCCCTCGCGGTTCTGAACCCACTCGAAGTAGGAAACCGTGACTCCACCCGCGCTGGGCCGGATGAGGCTGCGAGGGGCTGCGACCAACACGGCCGAATTGCGCTGCGACATCGGCCAGTGGCGCCACCTCGAGGTTGTCATGGGCAGGCAGAGCAGCGGCTCTGTCGCCCTGCCGCTGCCCCTCAGACCTGGCGAGGCGGTCTCCTCCAGATCCGCTGATCCTGGAACCGCTGCCGGGCGGCTTGGGATGCTAAGCGTCGAGGATTTCCTCGACCTGCTCTTTGTCCACATCCGTCACAAAGGCAATGCCGCTGACCGCAGCGGCTTCCGGAGTCAGCGCCGCAATGTCGTCGCGTGAGAGATATCTCAGCGAGAACTTCCTGCTGCCGGCCATCAACTGCCGCAGGCCTTGGGCAAGCCGTTCGTAGTAGGTATATAGGCCGAGGGCGCCGGCTGGAATCTTGCCGAACTCGGCATTCCCCAGCTCAGAACGCAGCGAATTCGCGGTAACGAAAATCTCGTCCATGGTGCGACCGAATCGGGCGATGTATACAGGCAAGTCACCCGCGGCAATCGCCCGGCCAATGGTCTTGCCAACCATGGCCGCTGCGATCGGGGCGCGAGCCATACCGATCAGCTTGACAAACGGCGCGCCCAGCGCGAGGCCCTTGAAGATCGCATCCTCCAGCGTGAATCCGCCGCCTACCGCCAACGCCGGAACGTACCTGTCCTTACCGGCCAGGTGCTTCGCGTACTTGTACAACAGCGAGTGCAGATGCACAGGTGGCACTCCCCATTCGTTCATCATCCGCCAGGGGCTCATGCCCGTGCCGCCCCCCGCGCCATCAACGGTGAGCATGTCAATCTTGTACTTCGAACTGAACGCAATCGCCCTGGCCAAGTCGGCGGGTCGGTAAGCGCCAGTCTTGAGGAAGACATACTTCGCGCCGGCGTTGCGGAGTTCTTCCACCCGCTCCGCGAAGGAATCCTCCGTCACCATGCCGACGCGCGAGTGTCGCTCGAACTCATTGAAAGCCCCGGCCTCGAACGCCCTGATAACCCCTGGGTCGGTCGGATTCGGCAGCACGATATAGCCCCGCTCATGCAGCATTTGGGCCCGCTCCAGATCGCGTATCTTTACCTCTCCGCCAATGGCCTTGGCGCCTTGGCCCCACTTGAGCTCTACGCACTCCACGCCGAGCTTCTCGATAGCATACTCCTGAACTCCGAGCCCCATGTCCTCCACGTTTGCCTGCACAATGATCGCACCGTAGCCATCGCGTTGGCAGTGCTTGTAGAGCCTCACCCGGCGCTTCAGATCCACGGCCTCAACAACTCGGCCCCTCTTGATCACGGTCTCCGGGTCCATCCCGACCACGTTCTCGCCGATCGTCAGCCCGGTGCCCGAAAGAGCGGACCCGATTGCCAAGCCTTCCCAGTTGTTCTTAGCAATGTCGGTCGAGCCGATGCCGGAGATGATCCAGGGGTAGCGGAACCTCAGCCGACGATCGTGCCCCATAACTACTTCCAGATCTACGGCCGGGAATATGGCCTTATCGCTATCGGCCTCCACGCCGTGCGCGCCGACAGTCGTGCCCATGATGCTGAAGTGTGAATAGTCAACGGGGTATGTCTTCTCCGCCGCGGCGGTTATCACTCCGAAGGGCTGCGGATACAGGACCTCGTGCCCACGGTAGGCCGACTTTCCGATCTCGCACATGCCTATGCAGCCGTCCACACAGGTCACGCACATGCCGGATGCCGGGACTACCGAGTCTTCGGTCCGGTTCTTCGTCAGAGTCGCAGCCGAGGCGTTTACTCGTGAGAACGTTCCTGGCATCGCATTCCCTCTCCTCTCATCAATGCCGCTCGATCTCGCAGGCGACGCAGGGCTTCATGTAGCACATCATGTCGTCGAAAGCTTCTTTCTCAACGCAGGGTGGGCTCAAGTTTGCGCACGCGCCGCAGATGGCCCTTTCCGGCTCCGCGTAGGTGCACCTCAGTTGGCACGCGGGGCAGATGTACATGCAGCCCCCGCAGAGCCGGCACAACTCCGAACGCATGTCGAAGGGGGTTCCGACGGTTAGCCTCTCGCCCCGGCCTTGGAACCCAATGGCCTTGGCCATCATCTGCTCGTGGCACACGCGAACGCACAATCCGCAGAGAATGCAGTTTTCGTATTCCTGCTTGAAGCGCTGCTGGCGCACATCATAGGCGGCCGCCAAATCCTGGATCACCTTGGATTGCGGGCACGAGGCCAGTAGCAGTTCGATGACCATTTTCCGTGCCCTGATCACCCTTGAGGATGCTGTCCTGACACGCAGCCCCTGCTGAGCCGGATACGTACACGACGAAACCAGCCTTGCCTTCGTGCCATCGTTGATTTCCACCACGCATAAGCGACAAGCGCCGTATGGCGAAAGCCCGTCCATGTGACAAAGCGTGGGGATAGGGAATCCCATGACTCTTCCAGCTTCCAGTAGGCTTGTGCCCTCCTCAACCGGGACTTTCAAGCCATTGATGGTAAGGTCTATCACAGCCCTGCTCCGTATGCGGCCACCAGGCGCTACTTTACCGACACCGCTTCCAACTTGCACACGCTCGCGCAAGCCCCACACTTGATGCACTTAGCCGTATCCACGACGTGCCGCGCCTTCTTCTCGCCCGTTATCGCTCCCGAGGGACACACGCGCACGCAAAGCCCGCAGCCCTTGCAGCTTTCCGTTATGAAGTAGGTGACCAGCGCGGTGCATACCCCCGCCGGGCACCGCTTGTTGACGACGTGCTCGACATATTCATCGCGGAAGTACCGCAACGTCGAAAGCACCCAGTTAGGCGCCGTCTGCCCAAGCCCGCACATTGCGCTGTCTTGCACGACCAAGCCCAGTTCGCCCAGCAGTTCTAACTGTTCAAGTGTGCCGTCGCCGTTGGAAATGTCGTGCAGGATTTCGTGCATCCGTTGCGTTCCCTTCCGGCAGGTGAAACACTTGCCGCAGGACTCATCCTTCAGAAACTTGCTGAAGTATTTTGCGAGATCCACCATGCAGGTGTTCTCATCCGTTACAATCATGCCGCCCGAACCCATGATCGATCCCGCATCCACCAGGCTCTCGAAATCAATGGGCAGGTCGAACATCTCGGCCGGAATGCATCCGCCAGATGGTCCGCCCGTCTGAACCGCCTTTATCTTGGACTTGCCCACAGGACCCCCACCAATATCGTAAACCACCTCTCGAATCGTGATTCCCATTGGGACTTCAACCAGGCCGGTATTCCTGATCTTGCCTACCAGGCTGAAGATTTTGGTGCCGGAATTGCCCTTGGCGCCGACCTTGACGAACTCCTCTGCCCCAAGCCTGAAGATGAGCGGGATGTTGGCCCACGTCTCAACGTTATTGATGACCGTCGGCTTACCCTTGATCCCTTGTCGTACGGGGAACGGCGGCCGCTGGCGGGGCTCGCCCCTTGTCCCTTCGACAGACCTGATCAGGGCGGTCTCCTCCCCGCATACGAACGCTCCCCCACCCCTGACAACCTTGATGTCGAACGAAAAGCCAGTTCCAAGGATGTCGTCACCGAGGAGTCCCTGCTCGCGCGCCTGCCCGAGCGCCATAGTCAGGTGCCTGATGGCGAGGGGATACTCGTTCCGAACGTAGACAACGCCCTCTGTCGCCCCAGTGCCATAGGCTCCAATGACCATCCCCTCCATAACGGCGTTCGGGTTACCCTCGAGCACGCTCCGATCCATATAGGCGCCAGGGTCGCCTTCGTCTGCGTTGCACACAAGATACTTCCCATCGCTGCTCGGCTGCTTCGCAAGCAGTTCCCACTTCAGGCCCGTGGGAAACCCTGCCCCGCCCCGGCCACGCAGCCCCGACGATTTGACCTCTTCCACTACCCACCCAGGGTCGCGCTTAGACAGAACCCTTTCCAGAGCACTGTAGCCCCCCTGCGCGATGTAATCCTGGATCCGCACCGGATCTATCTTCTCGTTCAGCGCAAGGATGGTGCGCCGCTGATTCCTGAAAAAGGGGATGTCGCCCCGGTTGTAATACCTCTGGCCGGTGGCCGGGTCTCGATATAACAGCTCTTCGACATAGTCGCCCGCCAGCAGCGCATCAATAATCCTTGGGACGTCCTCAAGCGTCACCTGCCCATAGAATGCCATCTGCGGCTCTGTGAGAACGAAAGGGCCCATCTCGCAGAACCCGTGGCATCCAGTCACCCGAAGCGAGATCCTCTTTCGCAGGCGTTTCTCGATGATGTGCCTTTTCGCAACGCGAATGACGTCGCTGGATGCGCTCGCCTGGCAGGCCGTTCCGGCGCAGACAACTATCCGGGGCCTGCAGTCATTGACTTTCTTAAGCAGCGCTTTGCGCAGTTTCCTCAGCTCACCTATCGAATGTAACCGCTGTAACCGCCGCATTGCAACGCCTCACAGGGAGATTGCCCCAAGCAATGGGCCTTCCGCTGACATTGCACTGATCATTCCAGGTCCAGCATGTGATTCTTGCACCCTCGGCGCGAGCAGATGTGCACCATCCCGGCCCAGCGGACTTTCATGGATACCATCGGGGCCCCGCAAATCGGGCAGTCCCAAGAGCCCGCCAGCCGCGCCTGACAATGTGGACAGGAGAATTTCACCACTGTGCCCGCAGAAATATCGTGCTTAGAGACGATGTTGTAACTGCCATAGACCGAAGAGAGCGCGAGCCGGCCGCGCCTGGAGCCGAAGGAGATGGCTACGCTGATGGAAGGGTGCCCGTCCACGGTCACCCTTCGCTCCATCAGGCTCTGATTACAGACAGGACAACTGACTTTGATAGGAAAGAGCCGTTTGTCCTGCGTGACCTCAACCTTGTCAGGCCCTATCAGCGCCCCGCGTATAAAGTCCCTTACCCTTGATCTGGCGACTTTTGAGAAGTACTGTCCGTCAACGACAGCCACGGGCCCAAGTGCGCACGCCCCCAGGCAATTGACCGTTTCAAGCGTGAACTCTCGGTCGGCGGTCGTCTCGCCTGCCCTGATTTTGAGCTGTCGCTCGAACTCCTCGGCGACACCCGCTGCCCCGCGGACGTGGCAAGCTGTCCCCAGGCAAACGCACACATGGTGCTTCCCCCTGGGTTTCAGGCTGAGCGACGCGTAGAACGTCGCCACGCCATATATGTCAACCAGAGAACAGCGCATCCTATCGGCCACAATTCTCAGCGCCTCCACAGGAAGATATCCGTACTTCGCCTGAATCTCGCTGAGTATCGCGACCAGCTCCGAGCGGGCCTCGCCGTGCTTCTGCTGAATCGCAAGCACGTCTTGCGGATCCACTCCTTGAGGCCGACTCGGCCTTGTGCGGCGGGTGGCGCGATTCTGCGACATCATGTTCTAAGTGCACTCCTCGCAGAGAGTTCTGCCAGCGCGGCCCTATGCGGAGCGACACCGGCGGTCCGATTTTTCGCCGCCGACGACGGGAGCACTATCAATCCTCGAGCAGGTCCGGGGCGGATCACTCTTTCAAGCCGGCATAGCCAAGAGCGTTCTCTGCCGCTTTGCCTGGGAGTTTGCTGCGGCACAAAGGGCAGCCTGTGCGCTTCTCTCGGGTGAGCCATTGACGCCATGTCGTGCATCCCCGCTGGTTGCGCCAGGCCCGACGACGCGAGAGCCTCCAGCCTCGGAGATAGCCCCAGCACGCAGTGTCCGGCGGCCCGCTGCAACGAGCCCGCCGGGATTGTAATGGGAACGCTGGCGGCAGTCAACCTCCTGCTGCCGAGCCGATACCAATCCCTTTCTGCAATAGGACGCATGAGTTTTTCGCCCCGAGAGGCCTGCCTGCCCGGCCAGGGAAGGTGGCCGAACACCGATAGGCGTATCCGCTCCCACCTCGCGTCGCTGGCAAAGGCCAGTGTCAGCGGCACGCGGCGGCTTCACTACCGCAAGGCATGTGACGAGAGGAGGCGCGAACTGATTAAGTGCTGGAGATGTTGTAGCGGCGAATCTTGTGCTGTAGCGTGCGGCGGCCTATCCCGAGCGCAGCGGCTGGGCCAGGTGGAATATCGGAGCGGGGACGACCGATTTTCCTGCGAACCTCTTGAGAGGGGGGCCTTTTTTTGCTACCTTGGCCACACAGCTTTCAGGCCGTTTCCTGCTGGAACGGAGGCGATCATGGGGGTTCCCTGCTGTCGCGCAGTTGCGCTTCTCTCATCGGCCGTAATTTCTTGCCTCCTGCTTCTCGCCTCAACCCTCTCGAACGCCCAGGGCCTGACATCAGCGGCGGCGGAGCTGAGGCGTGTCTTCGAGGAGCAGATTCTTTTCGATCGCCTGACGCCAGGCGACGCGCTCGCAGCGCTTCCCACTGCGCAGTTCGTGGTTTCGAACGCCCCTGATATGGAGTCGCAAGCGCTGGGGCGAAGGGCTCTTGCAGAGATTGCCCGCACAGAGCGGGAGTTTGCCGCCGCAGAGGCACATTTCCGCGCGGTCATCTCCCTCTACCCTGGCTCCCCGCAGGCTGCCTGGGCCCGCTTCGGCCTGGGCATGCTGCTCTTAGACCTGGCGGGAGCCCAGATGCGGCCAGACCTACGAGCAACCGCCTTGGCAGAGCTCCAAGCGGTTGTGGACATGAATCCTGCCCACCCGGTTGCCAACAGGGCCCTTGAGAAAATTGCGCTCGCTCACCTGGACTTGGGAGACCGCCAGAAGGCGATAGAGGTATACAACAGGGTCATCGCCACCTACCCCGGAACGCCCGGGGCGGTCTTCGCCCACGGCGGGCTCGCCAGGGCATACCGCGACCTTCGCCGCTGGGATGACGCGCTGAGGTACGCCCGCCTGCGGGCTGGGTTCGCGGGATACCCGCGGTGCGACATGTTCCAACTGATGGCAGGCATGATGCTGGCGGAGGAAGGGGATTTCGCCGCTGCCGAGGAGGTCTATCGCAAGGTTATCAGCACTTATCCGAGCAGTTCGGAGGCGCTGGGGGCGGTGAACGCCATTGCAAGCCTTTATCTCTCGCGGGAACAACCGGACCAGGCAATCGCTCATATGCAGGCCCTGGTCAAAGAGCACGCTGGCAGCGAGATAGCCCTCCAGGCCGAGTGCAACATAGGTCGAATCTATCTCGTCCGGGGGCGGATCGAGGAGGCAGACGCAATCTTTGCTCGCCTGGCAGCCAAGTGTGCCGGCGACGGCCGAGGGCACCTAAGCGAGGGCTTCTACAACCTTGCCCGCGAGGAGTTTGAAGCCAAGCGATATGGCGCGGCGATCAAGCTGATGAAGCTCGCCCTGGCCGATGACTCCTGGAAGAACGAGTGGTGGATGGGCCTTCAGGTGCTGGGCCAGTGCTACCAGGCGCTCGGACGATACGAGGAGGCGGCCGCGGCGTACCGAAAGGTGGCAGAGGGAGTTCCAGATGCGTGCAGGGACGGGCGCGCCGCGGCCATGTACCAGGCTGCGAGCGCGTTCGCCGAGATGGGCCGGTACGAGGAGGCCAGGCGCGGGGCTGGCGAGCTGCTCAAGCGCGACTGTGCGCCCTTCGTCAACTGGCACGAAGCAAGCAGGGAACTCATCGCGCTAACCCGGTACCGCGAAGGTGACTACGCAAAAGCGCTCGAGGAGTTTGCGGCGATTCTGCGCCGTTGCGAGGACGGGGAGCGGCGTGACGCGCTCCGACGGATGCTGCAAGAGATCAGGTCGGAGGCGGCCGCAGCCGCTTCCCCCGCGGAGGGGCGGTAGAGGGAGGGAGACAGAGCCATGGACATGAGGGCGCTGCTGCGGGCCATGCTGGGGCTGGCAGCCACGGTGCTAGTGCCGGCCCAGGCCTGGCCGTGGGGGGGAGGCTGTGAGTGCACCTGGGACGTGTACTCCAGGGATAAGCACCCCAACCATCGAGACCCCGACGGCCAGCAGCAACGGGGTGGGGATAAACGGCCAAGTGCTCTTCAGATGTTCCCTCTGCACTGACCAGGACAGGAAGGTCTGCGGTGGTGTGACCAGCTATCCGGTTGACACGGTGACGTACACTTGGTCCGCCACGTGCGGGTCGTTCCCATACGGGAACACGGGACGCGAGGTGACGTGGATTGCGCCGCCGACCCCGGGCCCCTGCGTAGTGACGGTGACCGTGGACGATGTGGATGCGCGGGCCCCCGCGGGGTGCGGCGCGGACAATGACCCGGCCAAGCAGGCCAGCCTTCAGATGAACGTGATCAGGCTGGAGCAGGCGCGGGTCTACTTCTCCTATCCCGGAACGGCCTATCCGTATATACTCACGAGCCAGTTCAAGACGCGCGCGGTGGTGCGGGCCACCAGTCCGAGCGGGACCAAAGACTACTGCGCCATGTTGTTCGACCAGTCCCTGCAGTGGTGGATGACCGGCAATGAGGGACCACGGGACGACCCTGACGACCAGGCACCGCCCATGTCCAGCGAGTTCACAGGCGAGGTCATGAGTTACTGGCCGAGCAACTGGCCGCCGCTGACGATCAAGTGGGAGATGCGGGACCAGACGGCGACCGCGCAGTCTTGCGCGGGCGGGAACCGGAAGTACTCGTACGCCACATGGACTTACCTCGTCAACGGCTGGGGGGAGGACAACCGCACCTACAACACGCCAGGCATCCACAGGCTCAGAGCGACGGCCACGATGCACCCGGGGACCACCTGGGTGCAGACCAAGCCCTCACTCGACAAAGAGGTTGCTCTTCGAATCTGTCCGAAGAGAGATATTACGACGGCCGGGACCCTGATGCGAGAGAAATATGTGGAGTGGATCAGCACCTACGAGCTGGAACCCTACGAGTGGGGTGGAGAGGGTTTTGGCGGCTACGATAGCCCCGACACATGCGTCGGCGGAGGCGACGGCTACGAGGGATACGGCATTGACTGCTCCGGCCTGGTGTCCTGCGGCACTCATCGCGCCGGGTACAACTGGGGCACCGCCTGGCGGCAGACTACCACGGGCCTTGCCAGTGACACATACTCGGAGGCGGTGTCATACGACGAGTTTGACGAGGGGGACATCCTCAACAAGGCCGGCCATCACGTCGTGTCCTGCTCGTGGAGGTCCGCAGGGCCTGATACGAATGTCATCAAGATCATCCACGCGAGCGGCGACGCGAATAAGGTATTGCAAGAGGACAGCACGATTACTGAGTGGACGGGCGACGGGTACAGCCGGCGGCGTCTGAAGGCGCACTGAGGTTAGGGGTTAAAGGGAGAAACAAAATGGGAACACCTCCGCTATCTCTTCTCAAGAGCGTGGCGATCGGGAGCGCGATCATGGCAGGGCTGTGTCGGGGCGCGTGCGCCGACAGCTACTCGGCCGAGGTGCTTTTCACCGTCGAGTACGGGGAGAGCGACGCCGAGGCGGGCGTCTGGGTGCCTACGGAGCGCGGCGAGGCGGGAGGAGGCCCGCCCTGCGGCCCCACCGGGATCGCCGTAGGCGCGGACGGCAGCATCTTCATAGCTGACCGCGTGAATGACTGCGTAAAGCGCTTCGACCGGGCCGGCCAGCTCCTGATGCGAACGGAGGGCGCATCAGACAACATACAGCACGTAGCGGTGGACAGCGAGGGAAACTGTTACGCTCTTCACGGCGCCGGCATGGACCTGCTTTCCAAGTTCGGGGTGGAGGGCAAGAAGCTCTGGCAGACGGAGCTGTTCGCGGCAATTCCCCCTGAGATCTTGATCGGCAGGTACAGCGGGTTCAGCCGGATAATGGCTGGCCCGGATGACTCGGTGTTCGTTCAAATGACTGGAGGCGAGGTTGGGCTGGCTGCTTTCGACGGGAGCGGCGAATTCCTTCGAGCCTATGATGCGTATGCCTGCACGCCGGGGGGCCACATAGTCTCCCGGGCTGCGGTCCCTGGCAGGAGGCTGGCCGTTGAGGTGCGCGTCAGCGATCTCCAAGATCAGCATCTGGGCTCCTACATCGCCGACCTCAGTTCCGGCGACACCTCCATGCTTGAAGGTGTGGAAGGGGGCCTCAGCGGCGGCTGGTTCGACTCTGCGGGGCACGTACATAACGTCGTGATGGCGAGGCGCCAATCTAGAATCCCTCTCTCGCCTCAGCTCGGCGTTGCCTCGGATACCATCCTCGTGCGCCACGACCTGTCCGGGCGGCCTGTCGCGTACCTTCGGTTTCCCTCCTTTCCTTTCAAGACGGGAGGGCACCTGACCGTTGACGGCCTGGGCGACGTTTATGACCTGTCCTACGGACCAACGTCCGTTGACGTAGTCCGATACCGGCTGGATACCTCCGTTCGCGAAGTCCGGTCCCTCTGGGCGTTTCCGACTCTGCGGCGCGACGGGGAGGTGTACGCACCACTGGTTGAGGTTGCCCGGCGCGCCGGCATGGAGGTGCAGTGGAACCCCAGGACAAAGCAAGCCGCGGTCCTCAGCGCAGCGAGTCCCGCCCGGACGCTGGCCAAGATAGGCCCCCATGACCGAGGGGCGATCTTTCACCTGGGCCGCGTGTGGATATCCCCGTCCATCGCTCAGGCAATGCTCGGGCTCGCATTGACCACCGACAGGACACGCCGGGTCGCGTATCTTGAACGCGCCTCGAGACCGCAGGTGGCCAGCGTTCGTCGCATGGCGCCCGCCGTGTCAAAGTAACTTGCGCTGAGCGCGTGCGCGGGAGCTCCCGCCGTGCTCCTGCCAGGCCGCGCACCTTCCGGCGAGGGCGGGCACCGGATCAGACCAACCCACCCCCTGCTCATCTCGCCCGCCTTATAACACCTCCGGGAGATCGGGCTCTCCCTGGGCCGGCAGAGGGCGACGGCGGGCACCGCGCGGGGTTCCGGGTGCGGGGGTTCTCCAGCCCGGATGAATGTCATATTCGCGCAGTTTGTATTGGAGCGTGCGGCGGCCTATGCCCAGCGCAGCGGCTGCTCTCGTGCGGTTCCCGCCACAGGCAGCCAGAGTCTGCGCCAGGCGGCGGCGCTCAGCCGCCTCAAGCGTCCCATCATCAGCCGCGATGGCGTCCGGCTCCAGCTCAAGCCAGTCCAGGTCCGCGGGCTGGACCTCTCCATCTGCAAGCACGGCCAGACGGCGCACCGCGTTCTCGAGCTCCCTTATGTTGCCGGGCCACTCGCGCGAGGCGAGAATTTCGAGCGCTTCAGCAGAGAAGCCCGACACTCGAGACTGCCCCTCCTGCTTCAAGCGCTGGAGGAAGTGCTGGCAGAGCAGCGGGATGTCCTGCCGCCGCTCTGCGAGGCTCGGCAGGTGAACGGCGATGACTTTGAGCCTGTAGTACAGGTCTTCGCGGAATTTTCCTTCGGCGACGAGCTGGGCAAGGTTTCGGTGGGTGGCGGCTGCGACGCGCACATCAGAACGCAGCGTCTGGGTGCCTCCGAGGCGCTCGAACTCGCCCTCCTGAAGAACGCGCAGCACCTTCACCTGCATGGCTGGGCTCATCTCCCCGACCTCATCCAGAAGGATGGTGCCCCCGTTGGCAAGTTCGAAGCGGCCCGGTTTCTGGCGAAAAGCGTCGGTGAAAGCTCCCTTTTCGTGGCCGAAGAGCTCGGTCTCCAGAAGCGTGTCGGGCAGGGCGCCGCAGCTCACCTTGAGGAAATGCTTCGCATGCCGCGGGCTCAGCATGTGTAAGTCGCGTGCGAGGATTTCCTTGCCGGTGCCGCTCTCGCCCGTTATCAGGAGCGTGCAATCGCTGGCGGCAATGCGGGGAAGCAGAGAATAAATGCGACGCATGACCGGCGTGTAGCCAACTACCGTGCCGCCGAACATAGGACCGATCTGGCCAGTCTTCGGCTGCTCAGGCAGAGCTTGGAGTTCAGAGTTCTCGCCGCGCAGTGCAGCCATGTCAGACCTCCTGCTCCCTTTCTTTCCGCCGACCGTTGCGGCGCCAGTCCAGGCCCATCTCGTGCCTGTATTTGGCCACAGTTCGGCGGGCGACGCTGAAGCCTCGCGCACGCAGCATCGCCGCCGCATCACTGTCCGAAAGCCGCCGGGTAAAGCCGTCTGGCGAAAGAATCCGACGCAGCTCTGCCTTGACCGGCAAGGATGCGTCGAAGAAGATTTCGAAAGGAGCGAGCCTCCCATCGGGAAGCAGGAGGCTCTTCTGCGACAGAGCGCGCCTCACCGTGCTGGCATGCAGACCGGCCCGGCAGGCAAGCTCTGCCTTCTTCAATGGGACGGGGTGGTCGAGGCTTGAAAGGAAGAAAGGCTTTTCAGCCTCAACCAGAGCGCACGTGAGTGTTCTGAGGGTTCGAACCCTGAAAGCGAGAGCCTCAAGGAAGAGCCGCGCGCGACCGAGCGTGGAGCGAAGCGAAGCACGCTGACGCCTCTGCAGGCAAGGGTCTTCGAGCGCTTGCTCCCAGGGGCGGCTGATGCAGAAATGCTCAGGCGCCGGGCCCAGAAGCTCTATGTCGAAGTGTCCGTCGGACAGGGCAACGGATACATCTGGCTCGGCTGCGGGAGCGGCGGGCGACACGCTCCCAGGATACGGCGAGAGATGAGAACGGATGAACTCGGCGGCGCGCGCGACCTGCTTCTCGTGAAGGCCCAGGCTGCGGGAGATCTTCGAGTAATGGCCGCGGGCGAAGGACTGCCAGTGGCGGCTGAGGATTTGCTGGGCGGCGATGGCTTCTCGCTTCAGCTCAGCGTCTTCCCCCTCCTGCGAGGCAAGGGCCTCGGCCTGAAGACATAGGCACTCTCTGAGGTCGCGAGCGGCAAAGCCTGGTGGCCCAGCCTCCCTGATTCGCCGGAGAGCCATCTCGACCTCCGCTTCGGGCACGCCGAGGCTTGCTGCGATCTCTTGCAGTGGAGCCGCGAGCCTGCCGTCGCGGCTGACCCATTCCAGAACCCCCGAGATCAGAGCTCTGTCCTCGCGAGCGGCTGAGACGGCCAGATCCAGTTTCAGCAGGGCCCTTTCGTCCTCTGGAGCCGGCGCAGATTCCACACTCCAACGCTGCGCCAGGCCGTCGTCCTGCGGGAAAGTCGCCGGGCAGGAATCTCGACGACGCAGCCGGCAGACCTGACAGCAGGCCCCGTAGAAAGGAGCGCCGCAGCGAGGGCACTCGTTCTGCTGCACAAGCTCCAGCACCGGATTTTCCGAAAGCTCTGTGTGAACAGCCTGGCGCAGCTCGTGCGCTGGAAGCGCGAGCATGCGTGAGGCCAGAATCTGACGCAGCGTGGTTCTGGTGGTCGCCCTGTTCTCAACTACTGTCCTCTGGATGATAAACTGCAACGCCGCCTCCGAAAAATAAACGCCTTCTCATTCGAGAAGGCGTCGCGACCTTCTTCAGCTCAGCCCGCCCTGCGTGAGGCACGCGAGCTTTCAGACTGCGAGCACGCTGACCTCGATATCAGGGGCCAGCTTTTCGGTCAGCCTGTGCAGCGCCCCGATGAAAAGCACCCCCGTCTCCCCCTCTTTAAGGGTCGCATTGATCCTGTCGGCGATGAAGCGGTCTCTCATCTCCAGCAGCTCGGAGGCGCGCCGGGCATTTCGGGACCTCTTGCTGAGCATCGAATACTCTTCCCTCAGCAGGCCAGGGTCCTCGGTCTGCTCAAGGGTGGCCCCTCTTTCCAGCAGCTCTAAGACGAGGTTGTAGTTGTGGCTTCCCTTGGCCGCGGACTCGCGGGCAATGCGACTCGCCAGCTCACCCGCGGCGGGAAGGCCGTCCTGGTATATCCGCACCCGGCTGAGACTGCCTGCATCTCCCGGCCTCTCGTCGAGCATCTCGAGAAGCGACGCGCGAACCTGCTGCCAAAACCGTGCGACCTTTTCCTGTCTGGCCCTGCGCTGTTCGGGACGCAGCCTCAGGCGTCTGCTTATCACGGACGCCATAGAGCCCATGTCCGCCTCGCTGTGGACAACAGGCACATAGATGAGATGACGCGCCACGGGCAATCCCCAGCAGTCCCCAAACCCAAAAATGGAGATTAGGTGGCGCGTCAGAAGGCTCCTCTCTCCTTTTGCAGGCAAACTTGTGCGAGATTGTAATAGTTTACGCCCAAGGACTGAATTAGCGCTTGCCATCTCCCCCGTCGCGCGGCCAACAAACGGGATGACAGCCATGGGCTGCCTCCCCCCGGAGTCCGGGTCAGAGGGAAGCGGGAACGCGGCGAGGAACATAGAAACAATAGAAGAGATAAATCCCGGGGAGGAAGACGCATGCGGATAGGCAAGGAAAGGCTGCGCATCGCCCCGACGGCTGAGGGCCTGGAGGATGCGCAGGGGTGGCTTGTGATTTCACTTCGCGGGCTCGATCTCGAGGGAACCACGGATCTGCAGGTGAGGATGTCCGACCTCGCCAAACTTCAAGAGAAAGAAAGTGAATCGAGAACGCTGTTCGACACGCTGTCGGAGAAGCTGAAAAGAAAACTTCCCGACACGTGAGGCGCGAGCTGTGGGTATATCTTCAAGAAATGGGGGTCAGGGGGCATGGCTTTCGCTGCTGAGATCGCCGAGAAGATAGTCAGCAATGTCGAGCGGGTGATCAAGGGGAAGCGCGAGGCAATCCAGACCGCGCTGGTTGCTCTTCTGGCCGACGGGCACGTTCTGATTGAAGATGTTCCCGGCGTGGCGAAGACGATGCTGGCGCGAGCCCTGGCCATCTCAATCGGCTGCGAGTTCTCGCGCATCCAATGCACGCCCGACCTGTTACCCTCGGACCTGACGGGCGTTTCCATTTTCAACCAGAAAACTGGCGAGTTTGAGTTTCGACCTGGCCCCCTGGTGGCGAACATCGTTTTGTCGGATGAGATAAACCGCGCCACTCCCAGGACGCAGGCCGCTCTCCTGGAGGCCATGGCTGAGAGACAGATGACGGTTGACGGCGTGACCCGGAAGCTGTCCAGGCCTTTTCTCGTCATGGCCACGCAGAACCCCGTGGAGTTCGAGGGAACTTTTCCTCTGCCGGAGGCCCAGCTCGACCGTTTCCTGCTTCGCATGGCGATTGGCTACCCGGCGCCGCAGCATGAGCATGAGATGCTCATAAGCCAGCAGGAGAGTCACCCCATAGAAAGCCTCGAGCAGCAAGTGAGCGCCGACGATCTCATTCAAGCCCAGGCGCAAGTCAGGAAGACCCATGTCAGCGATCCTGTGCGCGATTACATAATCCAGATAGTCGCGGCGACCAGGCAGTCGAGGGACTTGGTTCTCGGCGCCAGCCCCAGGGCAAGCCAGGCGCTTTTCCGGACGGGTCAGGCTGCCGCAGCACTGGTAGGAAGAGATTTCGTGCTGCCTGATGACGCAAAATCTCTGGCTCACGCGGTTCTGGAACACCGCATCATAGTGAACCCGGAGCTGCGGCTGCGGGGGCGATCTGCGCACGGCGTCGTGGAAGACATCCTCAAGAACGTGCCGGCGCCAGTTGTCAGGCTATGAGTCCAAGACTCTGGCTCGTCGTGTTTCTCGCGGTGGTGGGGACGGCGATTCTCCTTCAAGCGGGCTTCGTCAGCTTCGCCCTCTATGCGCTCGTGACGACGCTGTTGGCGTCGCGGCTCAGCGCCTCTGGGGCGCTGCGCGGATTCGAGGATGCCCGGGAGTGCAGACCTGAGAAGCTGAACGCCGGCGAGGTGGCCCATGTCTTTTCGCAGGTGACCAACGCGACCCCCTGGTGGGTTCCCTGGGCCCTGATCGAGGACCTCGTGCCGGAGAAGCTGGAGAAGCGGGGGGAGAATATCAGGCTCGTCACCATGACGCCTGGAAGAAAAATTCGCCTGGCATATCAGCTCGAATGCAAGAGAAGGGGCTACTATCAGATAGGGCCGACTCTCTGCGAGACGGGAGACATATTTGGCCTCGTCAGGGGGCTGCGGGTGGGGCCGGAGGTCAAATACATCACTGTCCTTCCGAGGGTGGTGCCCATCGCGCGTCATGCGGCGTTCACTCACAGGCCGGTTGCCGAGGTAAGGGCAAGAAGGAGCCTGTTCGAAGACCCGGCGCGCGTCGTGGGAGTGCGGCCATACCAGCCAGGCGACGAGCTGGATCGAATTCACTGGAAGGCCACCGCTCACACAGGCCAGTTGCAGAGCAAGGTATATGAGCCCACAACGCTTCTGGGCGCGACGCTTGCCCTCGATTTTCACGCTCGAAGCTACGAGGGCGAAGAAGGCGAGGAGACCGCCGAGTTTGCCGCTGTCGTAGCGGCTTCTCTCGCGAATTACATTGCAGCGATGCGCCAGCAGGTTGGTTTCATAGCGAACGGCAGGGATGCAGCGGAGAGAGGGAGGCTCGGACCAGAGGAGGCCGCGACTGGCCAGAGCAGGGCGGAGATGCGCAGTCTGGCGATGTCCAGCGCGCCCTCCCAGAGGGCGAGGCCCGTAGAGGCGCCGGCGCGCCGGGGCTCATACCAGGCAATGTCAATATGGGAGACGCTGGCCAGGTTGGAGCTGTCAGACGGCATGACGATGACCGAGATGCTGCTCAAGGAGCATCCTCGCCTTCCCAGGGAGCTGGCCCTGTTCGTGCTCACCCCGCGCGCCCACCAGGGGCTTTGTGAAGCTCTGGCCATGCTCCAGAGGGTGGGCTTTTCCACAACTTTGTTTGTCCTTCGCAATCCAGACGCACATGCCGAAGCGACAGCAAGGCTGTCGGGCATGGGAATAGGCATCATGCACCTCAACGACGAGGGAGAGCTCAATGCGCTCGCGGTTCGGCGATTATGAGACAGACTGGCTGATACCAATCGGCATAATGGGGCTGGTGGGAAGCCTTGCGAGCTTCTTCATTGCGGTCAGGTCTGTTCTTGGCTTCGGGGATGAGGGGCTTCTCACCTATCTGTGCTTCTGGCTTCTTATTGGCTCGATAGGCATAAGTCTGCTGCGCTACCGGGTGGGCGGACCGCTTGCGGCGGGCCCTTATGCGTTTGGCCTGGCCATTGCGCTTTGGCTTTTCCTCACCGGCTACACCTCCCAGTATGGCGGCCTCGTGGGCGCAACGAGGAACTACTACGTCGCCCTCTTCGCCAACTATTCTCTCGGAGCGCTCATCTGGATCAGCAGCCACTGGCTCACCAAGAACTGCACAGTCGATGAGGAGGCGGCGGCGAAGGGCCAGGAGGGAGTGTTCGATTCGCTCTTTCGACGAGACAAGAGACAGCGAGACGCCCTGAGAACCAGAAAGCATGTTGGGCGCTCTGTCATCGCCTTCTCGGTTGTCGCTCTCATACTTTTCGGTGTGGGGCAGAAGTTCATACCGTCCGGCGATGAGGAGGCTCACAGGCGCGCCTTCTGGTCAATGGCGGCCTACGCATTCTTCGCTCTATTCCTGCTTTCGCTCACCAATCTCTCAAGCCTGCGCATATATCTGGCCAGCAGGAAAGTGACGCTGCCTCGCATCATGACGCCGATCTGGATTGGCGTGACTTTGCCTCTCATCTTGGTAATACTGCTTGTCGCTGGGGCGCTGCCGCGCCGCGACGTGGCGCGGGTGGAGCCCACTGGTGGAACGGTGACAAGGATTGTCAGGCCCCCGCCGCTCTCGAAACTTCTCCATCGGGTGGAAGACCGTTTCCTCAAGTTGGTGAGGAGAATCGTCAGCTCCCTGGCGCGCTCGAGGGCTCTCCGTCCGGCCGTGGATGGTTTGTCCAAGTTGGTGAGAAGAGTCGTCAGGTCTCTGCCGCTCTCGAAATCGCGTCTGCCCGAACCAGGGAGGCAGGCAGGCAGGCCAACCCTTCGAGAGGGGGAGCCCGCAAGAGCCAAAGCCGAGAGTAAGGCAAGGAGAGGGTCAGAGCCTGTGAGGCCTATTCAGACGCCCCGCATCAGGGCGCCGCAGATTCCGTGGCAGATTCTCGGCATGGTCGGGCTTGTCATCGTGCTGCTTGTGATGCTGGGCCTTTTGGCGAGGTGGCTCGCAAAGCATTTCCGGCGCGGCCTGCTTGCGCGGCTCAGAAGAAAGAAGGGCGAGCCAGGAGACGAATTTGAAGTGGACATCTGGGTGAATCCGTTCGCCGACCCACGACTGAGTCCCGCGCAGGTTGTGGACCACGTTTACCGTGTTCTGCTGGCCTACGGTAAGATGATGCATAAGCCGCGGCCGCCCTGGCAGACGCCTTATGAATATTTCCGCTCTCTGCCGCCCTCGATGGAAGATGTTCAGCTGGCAGCACGAACTCTCACGCAGTTGTATGTGCGAGCAGCCTATACGCCTGGAAGCGTCGAGGCTTCATGCCTGCCCGACGTGGAGAAGATATGGCGGGAGCTGCAAGGCAAGATCGCGCAGCTCATGGCAGCCGCAAAAGAGCGTCAGCCGCAGCCGGCGCCAGCGTGAGGGCAGGGACGATATTTCGGATTTCGGATTTCGAATTTCGGATTTCGGACTGCGAAATTGAGGCGCCGCGAGCGCTGCACGGCACAAGTTGACAGGCGGCTACCCGGTGGATAACATGGCGTGGAAATCGCGCGAGCTGAACAGGAGGTAAATCACCATGGCGCTCGTCGAGCCTGGAGCGAAAGCCAAGGAATTCACGCTGGAAAGCACGAAGGGAGCAAAGGTTACTCTCTCGGGGCTGAAAGACAAGCCCTCTGTGCTCACATTCCTGAAGTCAACCTGCGCGTATTGCGCACAGGAGGCTCCGCGCCTGGCGGAGGTCTTCAAGGAGCACGCGGGCGAGGAGGTCAACCTGGTCGGCGTCGCAGCCGGCAACGACGATGCAAAGGCGATCGAATCCTTCGCATCGAAGCACGGCGTGAAGATTCCCTTGACCCTCGACCCCGGCAGGAAAGTGCGCGACGCCTTCGGCGTCAGCATCGTTCCCACCTTGGTGTTCCTCGACAAGGAGGGCAATGTAGTCCGCGCCTACGAGGGATCGACCGACGGGCTCGCTTCCGCAGTTGACCACACGATCGCGCACCTCACCAAGGAAGCTGACCTTCCGAAATATGACCAGAAAGGCAGCGGCTGAGGGGCGTGATATTTCTGCTTCCGTGCGAAGCAGCGAAGGGCCCATCCTGAAAACCGCTCATGTGGCCCTCCAGCCGGGGGGGACGCGCAGGGCGTGTCATTGCGCGCCCCGACGAGTCGGGGCGCGGCAATCTCCAACCTCTCCGGGGATTCCTTCGTCCGCCGGCTGGCGGACTCGCATCAATGACAGCGGCGGGCATTGTCAGCATAGGCTGTAAACGAATGCCACTGAGGCGTCCCACGAGGGGCACCTCGGCTTCTATTTCTTCGGGCGCAGATGGCCGCGAAGCTCCTGAACAGCCGCTGCCGCTGCGCTGAAGAGGATCTTCTCCTCCGACGAGAACATCAGGCAGCGCATGCCCTCGTCGTGCCATTTTTTCAGAGCAGCCATGTCGCTCAAGTGAATTCCAGGCGCTACGCCGTGCCTGCCGCAGGCTTCGATAACGCGCTTCACATGCTCCACCACGGCAGGATTCGTGATTTCCCCCGGCACGCCGAGCGATAGAGAAAGGTCCATGACCCCAAGCATGGCTACATCAACGCCGGGGACAGACAGAAGATCGTCAAGCCGTTCAACCGCGGCCTTGCTCTCTATCTGGATAATCACGAGAACATTTTCGTTCATGTGACGGATGACTTCGGGGGCCGCAATGCTCTGGTAATCGCTGTGAATCGTGCCGATCCCGTAGCCGCGCTTGCCAATGGGAGCGTATCTGGCGGCATCAACCACTCGCTTTACAGTTTCGCGGTCTTCCACTCTTGGCGCCATGATTCCCTCAGCTCCCACATCGAGAGTGCGCGCGATAAGGTGATACTCGGCGTCGGTCACGCGCACGAACACCGACAGGTCGGTCGGCTTTGCAGTGCGAGCAATATCCTGGATGTCGCCGAAGCTGAAGTGAGAATGCTCGGTGTCAATGACTGCGAAGTCGAACCCGGCAGCAGCAAGAAGACGCGGAAGCGCGGCGGAAGGAAACTTGCTTATCATGGTTCCGATGGCGCATCCGCCAGCAGCCAGGGTGTGTCTCGCCTTGTCCACCTTCAACTGTTTCCCTCCATGCCAGCTTACCTCAAGCCATCCGCCCTCCGCTTAACAGGCGGACTGTAGCCGCAGGCTTCATGCCTGCGAAACAAGCGCAACCGTAAGCCCTGCAAGCCACGACAGCCTTTGACATGGCTTCGCGCCCTGCAAGCGCGAGCAGAGACCCCGCCCTCCCTCCGAGATTGTGCCCGCCACCGGCAGATCCCTGCAAGGCGCGCAGGTAAAATCCGCAAGTTCGAGAACCGAAACTCGATAGCCTTGCTGCGCAGGCCGGGTCGCAGAGACAGGGCTCATGTCAGATTACCGCAGCCGCAGAACGGAGAACGAAAATGAGTGAAAAGGCAATCAGGACTTTGCTGGTGATAGAGCCGTCCGAACAGGCGCCTCGAAATTCGGAAGGCTCAATCATTCAACTCAAGGATGGCGCGCTCTTTCTTGCTTACAGTCGTTTCGCCGGCGGAGGTGATGACGATTCTGCCGCACAGATTGTGAGCCGCGCTCTGCAGCATGCCGAACGCTGGAGCGGCGATGCCCTGCTGATAGATACTGAGGGCCGGAAGAATGTCATGTCGGTCAGCCTCGTGCGTCTCACCTCGGGCGAGATACTGCTCTTCTATCTCGTCAAGAATGGTTGGGACGACTGCAAGTTGTATGTCCGCCGGTCGAGCGACGAGATGAAGACGCTGGGCGACCGCGTGCTGGCGACGCCGCACGAGGGCTATCATGTTGTGAACAACGATAGAGTCGTTCAGCTTTCGTCCGGGCGCCTTATTGTCCCGGCCGCGCTGCATCCAGCGGCGGGGAACAGGTTTGAGGACTGGGGCCATCGAGGTATCGCCATGTGTTTCCTCTCTGACGATGAAGGCCGAACCTGGCGCAAGAGCAGGACCGAGCTGATTGCGCCGCAAGAATCCAAATCAGGTCTTCAGGAGCCAGGTGTTCTGGAACTTACGGACGGCCGCGTCTATATGTGGATGCGCACTGATATGGGATACCAGTTCGAGTCATACTCAGAGGATGGCGCTGAGACCTGGAGTGAAGCTCGACCGAGCGCGATTGCCTCTCCGCTTTCTCCAGCCTCCATCAAGCGCGTTCGCTGGAGCAGAGACCTGCTGCTTGTCTGGAACGACCATTCGGGCAAGCATCCTTTTCCGCCCGGCAAGCGCACGCCTTTATGCACTGCTATCTCTCGCGACGAAGGCCGAACCTGGGAGAACAGCAAGATACTCGAGGGCGACCCCGACGGCTGGTATTGCTACACCTCGATCACATTCGTGGGCGATAACGCGATTCTCGGATACTGCGCAGGCGATTCAAAGGTGGGCGGACTGAACAGGCTGAAGGTGAACCAGGTGAATCGGGACTGGCTTTATGCATGAGCTGCGGCCCCTACAGGCGTCCCATCGCGAGCGCAGGAGCAAGCCGAGGCAAGACGGCTGAGCACGAGCCATGGTTCAAGCAGGCAGCCGCACGGGAACCTGAACAGACGAGGAAGCGAAATGGGCAAAAGGGATTTGCGATCAGAGCCTTTCAAAACCATGGTTGCTCTGGGAGAGAGCCACGTGGCCGGCATGTGCGCCACCGATGAGAGCCGCCGATGGGTGAACATCGTCGCCGACCTCATCAGCCGCCACCAGGGCGAGCCCGTGACGCTGCACAATAAAGGCATTGGAGCAAACGCAATATCCCCACGGAGCCCCGGATATGCTGCGTCGGCAAAGCCCAGCGCGCTGGAGCGCTATCGAGAAGATGTCATTGCCCTGAGGCCAGACCTCTTCATCCTCTCTTACGGCCTGAACGATATGCGCGCCGGCATGCCGCCCGAACTGTTCCGCGAGGATATGAGACAGGTCATTGCGGATGTCAAGGAAGCCTGCGACCCGGTCACCGTCCTCACCACCGTCTATTACATGACCGCATACGACCTCTACCCCCCCTACGATATTGGAAGCATCTCCGCCACAGCGGTTTTCAACCTCGTGATTGGCCAGCTGGCTGAGGAGCGCGGCTGCATCCTCGCCGACATATGGGCTGCCGAGGGACAGGCCGATTGGGCGATCCACCCCGACACGGTTCATGCGAATGACCTGGGGCACCTTCTCATTGGAAACCGCGTGTTCGAGGCGATCGCCACGCATTGCAGCGGCGCGGCGAAACGAATCACCGCGGACTTGGCGAAAGACCGGGCCGAGGTTGAGCGGACGCTGGAGCAGCGCCGCAGGCCGCAGGATTACGCCCGCGGATGACGATTCACAGGCCGTGGCGCGAGGTACAGACCAAGATCTGGGCTCTCCCTCAAACTGCATTTTCCTCTACAGGCGGCAGGCCGCATTCACCGCCGCGGCATCCGCCCTTGCGCACTGGAAGAATCAGAGGAACCGCGGGAGCCGTGTTCGCAGCTTATCATTACCCACATCTTGGCGGCAGGCGGCCGTAGGGCGGGGCCTCTGCGCCCCGCCGGAAGGAAGCATTCACCCCCGAAAGGGCGCGACTCGAGGGCCACCCTGACCGTTGGACTCCTTCACCTCCACCACATTTGTTGGCGACAGCGCCATTCTGGGCTATTGCGCAGGCGATTCGAAGGTCGGCGGATTGAACCGCCTGAAAGTAACTTAAATTCCGCGGGACTGCCTGTATGGCTGAGTCGAGACGGGCCGCGGCCCGAAGCGGCGTCCCCGGAACCGGCCGTCGTTATCCTTTGCCACACACGCCTCTCCGGAGCCCCGGAACGGGCAAGAGGTTGGGTGGGTCGGCACCGCGAAAAAGAAGCAACAGAGGCCCATGGAAACCTTGCTCGAAGAGATAAAGCAACAAATCATCCCCATCTTGAGGCGGCATGATGTCGCTCGCGCAGCCATCTTCGGATCGTTCGCCGCAGGGACGCCCGGAGAGGGCAGCGATCTTGACATCCTCATTGAGTTCGAGGGCGAGAAGAGCTTGCTCGACCTTGTGTCGCTGAAGCTGGAACTCGAAGACCTGCTGGGGCGACAGGTGGATGTCGTGACCCCTGGAGCGCTGCATCCCAGGATAAAGGAAAGCGTGCTCAGAGAGCGGGTGCAAATTCTGTGACAAAGGACCACAGCGCCTTCATCGAGCATATGCTCGACAGCATCCAACTCATTGAGACCTATACGGGTCATCTCTCAAAGGATGCATTCCTTGCGTCGCCGCAAGTGCAGGATGCTGTGATCCGAAGAATAGAAATCATAGGCGAGGCCGCAAAGAACCTTCCTGCAACATTTAGGGCGACCCACCCCGACGTACCGTGGCGTGAGATCGCCGGGATGAGGGACGTCCTGATCCATAAGTACTTCGGCGTTGACCTCGAACTGACTTGGAAGGCTGTGCGGGAGGACCTACCCCGGCTGAAGGCCAAGCTGTGCAAGATACTGCAGGAAACCCAATAGGGGTCTGCACCACCTGAGTTCCTCACCCATCGAGGGAGGAGACTTGGCGCCCTCGCTGGCCTACGCAGTTGTGAGACAGCCAGTTCGTGCCCGGCCGGACTTCTGCGCCTGCGGCGCGATTTATCCGAAGAGGTTAGCCCCTCTCCCCACCCCTAACCTCGAATCCAGCCATTGCTTCGAGCGCTTGAATCAGCGCCTGCGTTCCTTTCTCTGCTGCGCCTCGCGCCTCGACAACTCGAAATAGCTGGTTAACGAGGGCCGTGCCCGGAAGGGGAAGGCCAATTCTATCAGCCGTGTCGAGGACGAGTCGAAGGTCTTTCTGCTGGAGGCGGATGGTGAAACCAGGGCTGAAATCGCGAGCGGTCATTCGCAGCCCCTGATTAGCCCACATCCACGAGGCCCCCGAGCCAGCGCCAACGGCGTCCAGCAGCTTCTCCAGGTCGAGGCCGGCCTTGGCCCCAAGCAGAATCCCCTCTGCGGCAGCGAGCAGGTTCAGGACGCATACGACTTGATTGCACAGCTTTGCCATCGCGCCGCTTGCACTGGGTCCCATGTGCACGATCTTCTTGCCCATCGCCTGGAAGAGGGGCAGAAAGCGGTTGAAGGCTTCCTCTGGCCCGCCAACCATGATCGAGAGCGAAGCCGATTCCGCCCCCTGAACCCCTCCGCTGACCGGCGCATCCAGAAATGCAACGCCTTTCGCGGCGAGAGCTTCAGCCATTTCCTGGCAGGCGGCGGGAAGGATTGTGCTCATGTCGGCGACGATAGTTCCTCGGGCTGCCCCTTCGATAACGCCGCCAGGCCCAAGAACCACCTGGCGCACATCGGGCGTATCCGGGAGCATTGTTATTACACAGGAAGCCCGCGACGCCGCTTCTGCGGCAGATGACGCCAGGGCGGCTCCCGCCGAAGCCAGCTCATCCATCGCCGGGCGGCTTCGGTTATGGACAGTCAGGCTGAAACCGGCCCTCAGCAGGTTAAGGGCCATCGGCTTCCCCATCTTTCCGAGACCAATGAAGGCCACAGATTCTTTCATCGCTCACTCCGCAGAAGATGCTGTCACCCCTGGGCGCGAGAGCTCATCCAGCGCCCCAGGGTTGCCAGCGATCGGGGTGCGTCTCGCTTCGTCCAGACCGGCGCCCCTTCCTCCTTGAAGGTGGTAGAACACAGGGCGGCGAAGCTCGAGCACTGATGGCGCAGCCCGACCTGACACGAGCGTTCCGAAGGATCCACCTGGACTTCCACACGCCTTCTGGCGCGCCCGGCGTGCTGGAAAGATTCGACGCTCGCAGCATTGCCTCGCAGTTGAAGCGCGCCGGGGTCGAAGCAGTCAACTTCTTTGCGAAGTGCCACTACGGCAACAGCTATTATTTGACGCGAATCGGGCACAGGCATCCATCTCTCAAGACCGATGTGCTGGCTGAGGTCGTCGAGGCCTGCCACTCGCAGGACATTGCGGTCGCAGCCTATTACTCTTTGTGCCTCGACGACCACGCCTGCCAGGAAAATCCCGATTGGGAAGTCGTTGATGCCGAGGGAAAGCCTGCCAGGGGCAGATTTCGGCGCCCCTGCCTCTCAAGCCCTTACGCGGAAGAGCTCGTTCTCCCCCAGGTCGTCGAGATTCTCGAGGGCTATGCGATCGACGGTCTGTGGTTCGATTTCGCGAGGCCGTGGCACTGCTGCTGCCGCTACTGCCAGAGAGCTTTCGAGAGCCAGTTTGGCCGGCCGCTTCCGAAGGATCGCTCTGATTCCACCTGGCTCGCCTATGTTCACTGGCGAAGGCGAATTGGAGCAGAGTTCGAAAGGACCGTTCGCAGGCTCATCAATCAGGTTCGACCCAGGCTGCACCTTTGCGCGAATTGGTCTTACTCAAGCAGGGAGCCGCTGGGTCCGCCAGCCGACTCCGTAACTTATCTGACTTGCGATCCGCCGACGGCCGAGCCGTTCCAACTGAACGGCAGCTTCGAGGCGCGGTGCCTGGCGCGGGCGAACCCTGGCCGGGCAGGCATGCCGGCGGAGATAATCACGCCCAGGTTCCACGAGGGATGGGGCGACTGGACTTTGAAGCCAGCCGAGCTGCTCAAAGCAGAAGTGGCGGCGGTAATGGCTTGCGGCGGGCTGCCGTGCATAGGTGACCAGATGTATCCATCGGGGGAACTGGAGCCGGCCGTTTATGAAGTCATTCGAGAGGTTTTCCACTTCGCTGCTCAGCGCGAGGCATTTTGCGCCGACACCGAGAGCGTGGCCAGCATTGCGATTCTGCACAGCGCCTCTACTTTCTTCAGGCACGCCCACCCCGATTGGCGCGATGGCAAGGCCCTGGCCGCCGTGCGGGGAGCGCATAAAGCGGTGGTCGAGAGCGGGCTCCACTGCGATGTTCTGAATGAAGAGCAGCTTCAGCGCCATCTCAGCGATTACCAGGCGCTCATCATTCCAGAGCAGGACGCGATGAGCGCTGAAGCGGCTGAATGCATAACCTCGTTTATCCACGACGGAGGCGTGGTGCTGGCGACATCGCTGTGCGGCATCTGCGACGAAACGGGCAAGCCTCTTCCAGACTTTCGCCTCGCTGGAGTGCTGGGAGTGAGATTCAGCGGCCTGAGTCCTTATAGCTGCTGCTACATAGTGATTGACGATGCGAACCTGAAAGCCAGAGTGCCAGCGATGCCCATACTGGTGAAAGGAAGCTCGGCGCTCGTTTCGCCCGTGGCGGCGAGGCCCTGGGCCAGAATTGCCCACCCTGAGCTGGAGGCGACCGACGAGAGATCTTTCTCGCATCGCCAGGCCCCGCCGGCGCAGCCATCCCCCCACCCGGCAATCACCTACGAGGAATATGGCCAGGGCAAAGTGATTTATGTGGCCGCCGAAATCTTCCGCGCATACTGGGAGACGAACGACTCAGCGCTCAGGCGCCTGGTGAGTGTTCTGCTCGACCTCTCACTGGATAGACGAGCTGCGTGGCTGGAGGGCGCCTGGCCCTCCGTCGAAATTTCTCTGCGGCGCCGCGGAGAGGAACTTTTCGTCCACCTCGTTCAAAGCCACGAGGACAAGAGGGTGCTGGGCGCCCCGACTCTCGAGAAGATGCCTTTCTTGCATGACCTGACCGTGCATGTCCAGACAGATAGAACCATAAAATCGGTGACGAGCTTGCCTGGAGGGACCGAGTTGCCGTTCGAGCAGAAGGCCGGGCCGGCCGGGGAAAATCGCGTCGTTTTCACAGTTCCAGAGCTGCACATCTGGGGCATCTACCGCCTGACCTGAGGGTCTCTCTACATCCAGGGTGAACTCCTGAGGCGCAGACGCAGGCCGTTTCCAGGAGGTTTTTCTGGTTTATTGAGGTTCGCATAATTCAGTGACGCGCCGGTGAGTCATTGCGACCCCGACCAGTCAGGGGCGGCAATCTCAGGCCTGGAGCGAGACTTGCCCGCCTGACTGCCGGCGGCCTCGCAATGACGGCTCTCACGCTATTTTGCCATCTCCAATAGAGCGCCTCTGATACCGTAGCCCCCCGACAAAAGGCGCGGCTCGGCGCTGTCAGCCTGATCGAAGCACAATGAACCGCCTGACGAACGAATCTGAAACAACGGAAGATTCCGCAGCCCAGAAAGGCGGCACGGCCGGCCCCCGGTTCAGGGTCACTATGCCGGCAGGCACGGTCTTTTCAGCAGCGCCTGCACGCGCATGGATCGTGAGGTTGCTTTGGGACAAGCAGGCCAAGTGGAGTCAACATTGACCAGACGCGCGCGAAACTGGGTTGCGCTGCGTGTGCAGATTGCGGCTGAAGCTGCCGAGGCAGTCGGGGAGGTCATGAGGTCGAATGCCCCAAGCGGGCTGATAGAGGAGCCGGGCGCGAGGAAAGACACTGTGGCGCTGACCGGCTTCTTCGCGACCAAGCGGGAGGCGGACGAGGCTGCAGGCGCGGTGCAGGAAAGGCTGCGGCTGTGGGGTCGCTCTGCGGCAAGCGATTTTTCTGCGACGCAGCGCAAGGTGAGGGCCGCAGACTGGCAGCGAGAGTGGAGAAAGTCCTGGTCGGCCTTCGAAGCAGCGCCCGGGCTTATCATCAAGCCCACGTGGAGCAGGAGAAAGACGCGGCCGGGAGAGGTCGTGGTTGAGCTTTACCCGGGGGCGGCCTTCGGCACTGGAGAGCATGCGACCACGCTGCAGTGCCTGCGGGCGGTCAAGAGATATCTAAGGCCGGGCTGGCAGGTGCTCGATGTCGGCACGGGCAGCGCGATACTGGCAATAGCCGCCGCAAAGCTGGGCGCGTCGAGAGTCGTCGCCGTTGACAATGATATCCGGGCGCTGCGGTGTGCGCGCGAGAATGTCGAGCGCAACGGCGCGCGGGGCGAGGTCTTTCTCATAGCAAGCCACCTCTTGTCGGCGACGCGCTTCTGCGCGGATCTTCTCACGGCGAACTTGACAGCAGAACTCCTTCAGGAACTTGCTGGCTCTGCTCGCAGGGCGCTGAGGCGCGGCGGTATCTTCGTGGCGGCAGGCATAACCACCGAGAAGGCCACGGCTTTGGAACGGAGCTTTTCGCCGCGAGGGCTCGCCATTATCGAACGCGCGGATGAGCGAGGATGGACGACCTTCGCGTGCCGCCTGGGCAATCGAGCGTGAAAATCCGCGCGCTGCCGGGCGGGTTTGCTAAGGCCCCCATAATTGAGTGACTCGCTCTGTTGTCATTGCGAGGCTGAAGGCCGCGGCAATCTCAGGCCTGGAGCGAGACTTGCCCGCCTGACTGCTGGCGGATTCGCAATGACGGCTCTCACGCTATTTTGCGAATGTCAATAGATCTTCGATCTGACATTTGAGATTTGGGATCTCGGATTTCAGATTTGAGATTTCAGATTTCAGATTTGAGATGCAGGGGGGACCTGTCGGCGGGCCGTTGGCGCACTTACAAGTCCACTCGCAGAATGGAGAAGCCCGGCACGACAACCCTCTTGCTTTTCTGACCGGGCAGCATGAGCGGTTTCTGGACGGCTCGCGCGTTAGTGTTGAGATACAGCACGGCGCCGTCAACAACCGAGGCGAAAACGCCGTCCTTGCGAGCGTCCGGCTCGATACGATGGCGCAGGCTCCGCCCCAGCAAAGCCGGCTGCCGCAAGGCCTGCGACACAGCCGCGAGAAAAGCCGAATGCGCGGCCGCTTTCATCCTTCCATTGACCAGGACAGTTGCTCCTCTTCCAACGCGCTTGATGCTGCACGCTGCGCTCAGCTTCTTTGCGCGTCCCCCCGCGAATAGGCTCTCGTGAGAGGCGTGGTCTCCCTCAACAGTCTCTATGACGCCACATGGAGCAGCTATAAGCACGCCTCCGCGCCTCACCCAATCACACACGCGGCGCAGCACGGTCGTCTCTGCTGTCTGCCCGTAGGGCCAGAGCAAGAACTTGAGGTTGCGAAGCGCGCCGTCGCAAATGCTGGTCGCATCCACAAAATCGTAATCTGTGAGGTCGCGCAGGTCTTCAGCCAGCTTCCAGAATGGGGAGCGCGGCTTGCCCTCGCCGAAGCCGCGGTCATCTTCCAGCATAAGCTGTGTCTCGGGCCAGTAAACTGCCACATCAATGTGAGCCTGCTCGGCCTCGAGCAAGTAGCGGAAGCGGCGAAACGCCTCGATGCATTCGTCGGTGTGCAGGTGACCGGAGTATATCCAGAAGTGGCGCGCGCCGCTCGTTATCGCATTGAACATGCGAGCCAGGTTGCCCACCGCGCTCACATCGCCGCCCCACGGCTCATTGCCGAACTTCACTCCATAGAACCGGCAGGCGGAGGCAGCCTGGCGCGTGTAGGCGAAATCGAAGGCGAAGCTGCTTCCTTCATTCGTAACGCGAAGGCCCACATCGTGAGGTGAGCAGGCCTTGGCCTGAGCGGTCCAGTCAGCGCCGTGAGCCAGGTCTCCTGAGCCGCCGGCCGCCTGGTAGATGTCAATTGCCGGGAAATGCTTGCGCGCCAGGGAGGCCCACGACGCCGAGAAGTCAGTCATCGAGCCCTCATACCAGTGGGCCAGGTCAAGCCACGCGCGAGGGCTTGGGGCCTCTTCCCTCAGAAATGGCTGGATGTCCTCCCATGCGTGCGGCGCCCACCCCCAGGATTTGCGGAGCGAAGAAAGCGCGCCATATTTCTTTTGGAGCCAGCGCCGGAAATCGGCGCGCGCATACCTGTCGCCGCACCAGTAGCCCACATGCGTGTGGTAGGCTGCGTCGCGGACGCCATAGACGGCGTTGAAGATCGTCTCGCCGTAATCGCCAGAGGGGCCGAGCATCATGGCCTCTATCATGCCTGTCTTCAGGTATCGCTCAGACAGAAGGCCAAGAAAGCGGTCAACCCACTTGAGAATGTGAGGGTTCCAGATTGACTGCACCTGGCTTTCCTGGCCGTGTTCCAGGCACCTGGTGAATACCGACTGGTCCGAGGCGCGGAACCAATCAGGGGTCGAATAATGCTGACCCACCATGACGAATATCACCCACTTCAGACCGTGCTTCGCAAGCGTCTCCACAACCCAGTCGTAGAAGCTCCAATCGAATATGCCCGGCTGCCTTTCAATCCTCGACCACTTCACATAGGACTGAACCGCGGAAACGGCCAGGTTCTTGTATAGAGGTAACCAGGGAAGCAGCGACTCGCTTCCCGGCCAATCGCCCTGGTTTTCGATGGCGCCCATGTTGCCGACGTGAACTTGCATGCCTGGCCTTTCGCCAGCCAGAGCAGTGGAAATGAACCTGGCCGAGGCATCTGCCGCAGGCAGATAGCCGACGGGCTCCCTCGCCGCTGTGCATACCCGGGCGACATAAACCGGGGCCGTGAACATCAATCGGAAGCTTTCTTCTCCGGCTGCCAGCCTGAAAAAGATCTTCCGCCACTGCATGTTATTGGCGAGCTGCACCCTCTGTTCCGTGAGCGGAGAGGGATCCAGCCAGATGAAAGGGTAGCCCTGGTCGAAGAGGTCGAACTCGATGAACAGGGGCCCGGGATTTGCCTTCCGCCATTCGGCGTTGATGCAGAAAGCCATTGCGGAGGGCGTTATCTCAATTCGCCTTTTCTTCCCTCTTGCCCATCCACCCCAGCTCATTCTCCAATCCAGGTGTCTGGGCCGAATGCATTCTCTGCCGCCCACCCGCGCAGCTTGAATCCTTGCATCCAGCTTCTGCCCACCGGGCAGAGCCAGCTCTCCGTCAGCGATTGAAATATTCTCCCCGCTCAGCTTCTTCGAAAGGTCAAGCCAGGCGCAGTCGGTTTTGTCCATATTGTTTCCTCACTTTGTCGAGAGCCCATGCGGCCCGCGGGAGGCCGCGCCGACTCAGACCGTTCGCTCGCGGCCTTTTGGCGCTCGTATCGTCTCAGCAGGCACTCTGTTTTCGCGGCGCCAGCGAGTCAGTCCTGCCGAAGGGCTCCCGTCCGGCCCGTGGAATAACTCAATGGGAGAGGGAAAAGAAGTGAGAAATAGCTCGCGCGCAGCAGCGACTCTTTCTGTCTTGATTCTCTTCTCCGCGGTTTCCGGAGGAGACATTTTCAAGGAGCTGTTGAAAGGCTTCGCGATTGGCGCAGCCGTGAGACAGGCCGCGGGGCCAATTGACAAAGGCATAAACTCGCTTCTCAAGACGCGCGACGCTCAGGTTGGGGCCGACACGAAGGTTGTGCCCATATTCAGCCTGGGCACGAAGGGCTATGTGGGCGGGGCTCAGGTCGCGGCAAGCAAGGGCATCGTGGCGAAAGTCAGGGCCATCGGGCAGTTTGAAACCGAGTTTGATGATGGGCGCTACCGCATAAAGCTGCTGATCCCAACCACATCATCGAATCCATTGAAGCTGAAGCGAGTTCCAGGAGCGGGCATGTCGGCGCTCGTTGATGTGGCCCTGTCGCGCGGGACATATTCCCCTCCTGCTTCGACCGGCATACGCGCGGGCGATCTTCTGAGGGGCGGCGCCATCGCCGTCGCCGTGAAGCAGTTTGGGCCGAAGATAGACAGTTTCATCAACGGCCTCACGAAGGCCCGGGACGGCGGGATCGAGGCCAGCACGCGAGTGGTTCCTTACTTGAGCGTCGGCGAGAAGACATACCTTGGAGCGATGCAGATTGTTGGGCCGGGCACCGCTGTAAAAAAGGCGGCGCTCGTGCTCCAATATGAGGACCTCTTCGACCGGGGAAGGATGCGCTTGCGGGCGCTCGTGCCAGTTGACAGGCTCAACCCGATCGGGGCCAAGAGGGTTCGAGGCGTCGGCGTCTCGGCGGTCATTGACACCGTCCTTGTCACCTCCATGGCCCCCGACCGCTTCAGCCACATTCACTATGTCCCCCTGCGCGATTCTGCCGGGAACTGGTATATGGACTTGAAGGAGCATGAGCACACCCTTGCCGACTTCCAGCGCACAGGCAAATGGCATCCCGAAAGCCCGATTGACTATGCCTGGAAGACGCATCCGCCTGGCTGGGAGGTTGGCAAGAAGGTCGGATGGCGCGGGGGACAAATGCCGCCCGGCCTGTGGCACAAGACGCCTCAGGGCATGTGGCCAAGCCAAATGCCGCCCGGCGTCGTAGTCAAGCCCTCGCCGGAACAGCCTGGCGCAGTGTATCTGCCGGGCGAGAAGAACCAGGCCGAAGAGGAAAAGAAGGTTCCCCCTGGCAAGGAAAAGGCGCCTCCAGGCAAGAGCAAGGGCGCCAAAGGCGCAAAGGGCAAGAAAGGCTGAGCTGCCCGGCCCGGGCCAAGCCTCACGAGGCGCACTGAGGAGATTTGCCCGCCAGAGGCGGGTGAACTTCGGCCTTGCACCCAGCCGCTGGAAAACCTGGCAATGACCGTGAAAGCCCACCGTCATTGTCACTGACTTGAACATGACAATGACGCCGACTTACACAACCGAGCGCTGTCACAGACTCGTTAGGAGGTGCGCTCCCGCGCCGCGACCTAACCCGTGAAAGGCCGCGAACAGCGGTTCTGCAAAGCGGGGGAAGGGACCAGGAGACGCAGAGAGGCCTTGCCCGGCCAAGGCAATACCAAAGAGGGGAGGAAAAGGCAAGGAGGTTTGAGCGCTCCGCTTGAATACCCGAGGGAACAGGAAGATCTGACATTCAGCGGGCGTTGAAACGGGAGTGCAACGGATGCCAAGACAGATGTCGAAGGGGAAGTGCAGTCTTTGCGGAGGCGCCTTCAGGAAGGCTGCGATGACGAAGCATTTGGAGTCGTGCAAGCCAGGAACGGGCACTTCTGGAACTCAAAAGCGCGCCCGAAGTCCCGGCACAAAGAAGACCTTCCACATCCTCGCTGAAGGGCGTCACCTTCCTGAATATTGGATGCATATCGAGATACCCGTTCGTGCAGAGTTTGCGGTCCTGGACCATTTCCTCAGGCAAACCTGGCTGGAGTGCTGCGGCCACATGAGCGCATTCACGGTCGGACAGAAGAGATACTCGGTAGGCCCGATGGAAGAGTTTGGCGAGAAAGGCATGGATGTTGCGCTGGGCGAAGTGCTGCGTCCGGGGATGAAATTCTACCATGAGTATGACTTCGGCAGTACCACGGTGCTTGCGCTCAAGGTGGTGTCAGAAGGAGAAGGAGAAGTCGGGAAGAAGCTCGTTCGCCTTCTGGCCAGGAACGATCCACCTTCCATAACCTGCGGGTCGTGTGGAGAAACGGCCACGAAGGTCTGCACTCAATGCATTTATGAGGGCGAAGGATGGCTCTGCGGTCGGTGCGCCCGCAAGCACAGGTGCGGCGAAGAGATGCTTCTGCCCGTGGTTAACTCCCCGCGAGTTGGGATGTGCGGATATACAGGCTCAGGATAGAGGCAATGAGCCGACGTTGCGGCACGTGCGAGAAGAGCGGGGTAGATGAGGAACCTTGGTCGCAAGAGCCCATGCCAGACGCTGCACGAGCTAAGAGCCTATCCTAAGAATCCCCTTTGTATAAATGTTGTGGGAGGTCTGTAGGGGCGGAGCGACGCTCCGCCCGCGGGAGCAGCGGCGCTGCTCCCCTACGAGGGGGTCCCGAGCAAGAGTCACCGAAAGCAGCACGAGCAGTTTTAGGACAGGCTCTAAGTACGGCTGCCAACGAGTTGACTGAGACGGGGCGCGAGATAGCAGATTCAAACGTCGGCGGTCGCAATGTTTGACCGTATCCTGAAACTCATGCGGGCGAAAATTCGCAAGCGCCTGTACGTGATGACGCTGCATGCAGAAGAGGAAATGAGCGACGACGGCCTCGCCGTCTATGATGTCGAGCGGGCGATCCTCACAGGGAAAATACTTGAGCGCCAGAAGGACAGGGTGACAGCCGAATGGAAGTACCGCATCAGAGGCGAGGGCCTCAAAGGCGATCAGGTGGAGGTCATTGCGAAGCTCAGCCCGACTGGTAAGCTGGTCATCATCACCGTATATCTGCTGTGAGAACAGGAGAATGTGAGATGGTGTGTGACATTTGTGGACGCCGGGGTGCACGCGCCCGCAGGGTCGCCAGAACATACGGCAGGGGGAAGGCTCTGTTGGTGATAGAGAACATCCCGGTCGTTAGCTGTCCCCGATGCGGGGAGAGCTACCTGACAGCAGAAACACTACACGAAATCGAACGCCTCAAGCTTCATCGAAAGAGCCTCGCCGTCGAACGCGCTGTCGAACTCGTCGGCTTTCCATGACTGACACTCAAGGGAATGCGCGCCGCTTGACATAGCGCGCGATGGGGGCAGCTCGGGCTACGAGCGAGCTGCGCAGATCGCAGGGATGGCAGAAAATGGGCGGCCGCATAGAGTTGAACCAGAAGAATCTCGATCGTGTCATTCACTGGATCTCGGTTGCGGACTCAAAGGCCACTACGCTGCTGGCAATATGGGCGATCGCCGCCACCGGGTTCGGCGCGACCGTGCAGACGGTAGCGCGGGGCCTACCTCCCCCACAACACACGCTCGGAACAGGGTGCGGAGGGCGCCCTGCGCCCCACGAACCGCCGGCGGGAGCGCGAGCAGCGAACAGGGCCGTCTAAACTCCGCCGGATTGGCGCAGCTTTCAAGCTTCCTTGACCTTCCGGCGCCAGGGCAGACCGCGGATACTTCCCAACATCCAACCCAGGACCAACCCCAGGAAGATCACCGGCGCCCCGATGGCGAGGATCCCCGGACTTGCAGCGGGATAGACAACGAAGGAGAAAAGAAGCGTGAGGGCGGCGGTGCATATCAAAGCCAAGACCACAGAGGCAGAGATGTACTCGTCCAGCAGGACGATGATGAAGTAGAAGACTATGGCCGGCCAAAAAAAGGCGAGTCCAGCAGGGATGATATACACGCCGAGGGGAGCCATCTCCACGCCAATGAAAGGGACTGAGTAAGAAACAAGTTCGTCATCGAAATGCCGCAATACATCCGTTCCCGCCAGCACCAGGCCGAGGACAAAGCCGTCGCAAGCGCCCACCAGGAGCAACCTGGGAGGAATTCCCCACTGCCACTCGGGGCCCATGCGAGGGATGAGCCAGACAATCGTCAGGCCAATGAGAATAAAAGTGGCCAGAATGAGCCCCCACACTGGTAAAGAGCGGGGAACTATCGTGGGAGCTTCCTCGCGAGGCTTGGGCCTTTCCCTTCCCTCTTTGATCGCCGTCGCCTCGTTCAGAAGGTCCCAGTAGCGCTGGTTTGTTGGATCGAACTGGGTGGCGAAGCTGTACATCGTTATGGCCTGGTCGAGCTTTTGCTCGGCCTGGAGAATTTCTCCGAGCAGCGCCCATCCGGGCGCGTTTTTCCTGTTTTTCTCGAGAACCGTGCCTACCAGACGCGCAGCCTCCCGATGTTGTCCTCTCCATAGGGCAACTTCAGCCACCATGAGAAGCTTGTCCTCCGCGCTGACTGAAGCCAAGAGGTCGGGCATTGGGGGAGGGTCTTCACGACGAGCAACTGCTGCCCTGACATCCCTCTCGTAGTCGCGCCTTCTTTCAGATTCCAGCAGCAGGTAGGCGCGGACAATCTCCAGAAAACCCCCATCTTGGAGAAGTTCCTGGACAGGGGAATCGCGCCTGTATCGGCGGGCGAGCATGCGATAGCGAGACCTTATCTGGGTCGGCAGCGAATCTCGCGGAAGACCCAGGATCTCATGGGCAGTCAGAAGCCTGGCCATATCTCAAGTCGCCGACTTTTCGAGCGAGTATAGCCCTGCCTCCGGTCGGCGTCAACGGGCAAGCAAGGAAACGCTCATGTGCAGCATACTTTTTCTGGGGACAGCAGGAGCAAGGGTGACAGTCTTCAAGCAGATAATGGCTTCGGGCGGCCTGTGGGTTGAGGCATCAGGCGCCCCGATCCTGATCGACCCCGGCCCAGGCTCCCTTGTCCAGATAACGAAGAGAAAGCTCGACCCTGCGAAGCTGCACGGGATCATCCTCACCCACAGGCACCTCGACCACAGCGCAGATGTAAACACGATGATAGAGGCCATGGCCGAGGGCGGCTTCAAGAAGCGGGGAATTTTGCTCTGCCCTGCGGACGCTCTCGACGATGACCCTGTGGTTCTGCGCTATGTCAGGGACTATGTTGAGGAGATCAGGATTTTGAAGCCCTACACCGACTACCAGTTTGGGGAACTGAAGGTTACCTCGGGGCCGAGGCACATTCACCCCGTAGAAAGTTATGGCCTCATCTTTCACACGGCCGCAGGCAAGGTGGCCTTGGTCACTGACACGCGGTACTTTCCTGAGCTGGCGAAAGAGTATAGGTGCGACTACATGATTGTAAATGTGGTGCTGATGAAACCGAGGGAGGGCGTTGACCACCTCAGCATTCCGGAAGCAGCACAGCTCATTGGCGCCGCCCGGCCGAAGAAGGCCATAATAACTCACTTCGGAATGACCGTGTGGAGAGCGAAGCCCTGGGAGCTGGCTCAGCGGCTGAGCGAGGAGACCGGCGTGCCCGTGGTCGCCGCACGAGACGGCATGCGCTTCATACCAGGCGAGCAGGAAGCTGAAGAGCCCAAAAGGTGAAAAGCGGCTACCTGCCCCGCGCACGCCCCGACAATTCCCAGTTCCTTTCTGCCGCTTGCTGCTGGATTTGGAGTGCGGGAGCTCGCAGGCTGTTGCAAAAGTGCGCGCTGGCGCGTGCTGAGACGAGCCGAAAATGACGCGAGCAGCGGCGAAAGGCGATGCTGACCTGTTTTGCGGCGCGGGCAAGAAGAGCGCGGGCGGGTGCGC